>Ga0209417_1000231_pt1 | contig 148263 bp, 152 predicted proteins | sample RifGroF2_FD_184002 | JGI IMG/M metagenome (GOLD analysis project Ga0209417, IMG submission 184002) | Groundwater microbial communities from Rifle, Colorado, USA - Groundwater F2 (SPAdes) (version 2) | ecosystem: Environmental > Aquatic > Deep subsurface > Groundwater | place: Rifle, Colorado... | reverse complement strand
CTCGTCGCAGTTCTCGGTCAGTGTTACCTAGCTCAAACCGAGCGGCCGTATAGGCTCCATTCTCGGACAAATCCCCCATCTCTCTAGCTCGCTGCAGCGCAATCAACACCTCTTCTCGCTTTGCCAAGAGTTCCTCTCGTTTCACTTTCAGTTGTGCATACCCCGCCTGGGTAAATAAAATTGGCGCGGGCTGTTTTATCTGTAATCCTTGCCTCATATTTGCTATACTACCACCATTACACCCAGATTTGTTATGACTAAACATTCCTTTAAGCGTGTCGACGCTGACCCCAATTTCGTGGCCGAAGAAGAGACTTTGCTCAAGCGCTACTACGAACGGGGAATTGTTGACCAGTATCTCCACAAGAACGATTCCTCGAAGAAACACTTCACTTTTTTTGATGGTCCAATCACCGCCAATAATCCCATGGGTGTTCATCATGGCTGGGGTCGGACCTACAAAGATCTCTGGCAAAAATACAAAAATCTGCAAGGCTACAAGCAGCGTTTTCAAAACGGGTTTGACTGCCAGGGTTTGTGGGTCGAAGTCGAAGTCGAAAAAGAACTGGGCTTTACCAACAAAAAGCAGATCGAAGAATACGGTATCGAAAAATTTGTCGAACTGTGTAAAGCCCGAGTCAACAAATACTCAAAGATTCAAACCGATCAAAGTAAACGGCTCGGCTATTTCATGGACTGGGACCATAGCTACTACACCATGAGCGATGCCAATAACTACATGATCTGGCATTTCCTCAAGGTCTGCCACGAGCAAGGTTGGATCTACAAAGGCCACGATTCCGTTCCCTGGTGTCCTCGTTGTCAAACGGCTATTAGTCAGCACGAAATGCTCACCGAAGATTATAAGGAACTCGTCCACGACTCAGTTTATCTCGAATTACCTATTCAAGGTCGCCAGCATGAATTTCTTTTGATTTGGACCACCACTCCCTGGACCATTCCTGCCAACATCGCCGTTGCCGTCGATCCCAAACTCAAATACGCTCTTGTCGAAGGTACCAGTGGTGATAAATTTTGGGTTGCCGAAGATGCGGTCGAGCGGATTTTTGGCTCCGAGAAAAAGGGAATTCTCCAAACTGTTCTCGGGAAAGAATTAGTGGGCTTACACTACACCGCTCCCTTTGATCATTTGCCTGCGGTCAAAAGTGTGCAGGTGGATAATCCTGACACTTTTCACTCCGTTGTCGCCACCGATCCTCTGATTCTCCCAATTGTTACTACCGAAGGAACCGGTCTCGTTCACACCGCCGTTTCAGCTGGGAGTGAAGACTTTAAACTGGGCAAGCTCCGCGGCCTACCCCTCATTCCCGTAATCGACGACGAAGCCAACTATCTATCCGATGGTTTTGGTGAATTCTCCGGCAAAAATGCCAAAAAGCATCCCGAATTGATCATTGATTTTCTTAAAAAGCAGAATGCCTCTGGCCATCCCTGTCTATTTAAAGTCGAGCGCTACAAACACCGCTATCCCGCCTGCTGGCGTTGCAAAACCGAACTTGTCTGGAAAGTCGCTGACGAATGGTATATCAGTATGGATCAGCCAGGTAAAGATGGACGCACTCTTCGCTCCCGTATGCAGTCGGTCGCCCAAAAAATCACCTGGTTGCCTGATTTTGGCCTCGAACGCGAACTAGATTGGCTAGCCAATATGCACGATTGGTTGATTAGCAAACCCAACCGGTATTGGGGGTTGGCTCTCCCTATCTATGAATGTGAGTGTGGTCATGTTCAAGTTTTGGGTAGTCCCGCCGAACTTCAAGAGAAAGCGGTATCCGGTTGGGATCAATTTGCCGGTCATAGCCCGCATAAACCGCATATCGATCAGGTAAAAATATCGTGTGAAAAATGTGGTAAAGCTGTTTCCCGAATTAACGATGTAGGTAACGTCTGGCTCGATGCCGGGGTGATTCCTTTCTCGACTCTTTTGGATCCCCAAACCGGTACTCCCAGTTTTATCGGTAATCAAACATATTTTAAAGCCTGGTTTCCCGCCGATTTAATCACCGAAAGTTTTCCTGGTCAGTTCAAAAACTGGTTCTATTCGATGATCGCCATGAGTACCGTTCTCGTGGATGAGCCATCATTTAAGACAGTTTTGGGTTATGCCTCCGTTTTGGCCGAGGACGGCCGCCCCATGCACAAATCCTGGGGCAACGCCATCGAATTTAACGAGGCCGCCGGCAAAATTGGTGTCGATATCATGCGCTGGGTCTACCTTCGCCAGCCTCCTACGCAAAATCTCCTGTTTGGCTACAAAAAAACTGACGAAGTCCGCCGCCAATTCCATCTTATTCTCTGGAATTCTTATCGCTTTTTTGTCAATGCCAGTTTAGATGCCGGTTGGTCTCCCACTAAGCTTTCCGCTCCCACCCATGTGCTCGACCGCTGGCTCCTTTCCCGTCTCTCCGGCACCATCCGGACAGTTACTCAAGCGCTCGATACCTACTCTACTGCTCCCGCCGCTCTCGCTCTCGAAAATTTTGTTAATGAACTCTCAACTTGGTATCTTCGCCGCTCGCGGCAGCGCCTGGGGTTAACTGCCGATTCCAAAGAGAGAGCCCAAGCCTTATCTACTTTTTACCTGGTTCTCCGTGATCTCTCTTTGATTCTCTCTCCCCTCATGCCTTATTTGCCCGATCGTATCTACACCAACTTAACAGGGGAGTCATCCGTGCATTTGGGTTCATATCCAGAGGCCCATGATCAGGATCTCACACTTGAAGAAGCCATGCTGATGGTCCAAAATCTGGTTGAAAAAGGTCATGCCGCCCGTAAAGCTGCTGGGATTCGCCTTCGTCAGCCATTAGCTTCTCTGACCACTTCCGCTGACCTCTCCCCCGATTTACAAGCGCTACTTATGGATGAACTTAACGTCAAGCAAGTCATTTTTGATAAGCAGTCTAACTCGCCACTTACTCTTGATACCACCTTAACCCCCGCGCTCGTTAGTGAGGGTCAGGCCAGGGATCTAATCCGCGCCCTGCAAGCCGAGCGCAAAAAACTTGGGTTAGCTCCGACTGATCAAATTATTGCCACCATTCCCGTTTCCTTGCCAGATTGGACTGCCGAAATTCAAAAAAAGACTGGAGCCACAAGCCTCACTGTCGGCACCACCCTCAGTGTCCAAAAGGCCTGATCGTAACTCATGAAATTCATTACCGACCCCTGGATCGTCCTGACTTATCTCTTAGCCAGCACCCTCTCTCTGTTTATGTTGGCCTCCGTTTCACCCGATCGGCTTGTTCAGCAAGCTGTTATGCTAGCTGTTGGCCTGGGGATTATCCTCTATTTATCCCATCAGGATAGCTCCATCTTTTTTGCCTTTGCTCCCCTCGGCTATGTTCTCTCCATCCTTCTCCTGTTGTTTACCTTTATCTTTGGCGCCACTATTCGTGGTTCGGCTCGGTGGATCATGTTGGGGACCTTCCAGCTTCAAACCGGCGAACTCGCCAAACCGCTGTTGATTCTTGCCTTTGCCTATTTTCTCGAAAAATACCCTCCCCGCTCCGTACGCCATCTTCTCCTTAATTTTGCTCTCTTTCTTCTTCCCACCTGGCTGATTTTTCAGCAGCCTGATTTGGGCACCGCTTTGGTCATTACCACGATCTGGGGTCTTCAGCTTTTTCTGGCTGGTGTTTCCTGGTGGGTGGTTGGGATTACTGGTGCCTTTTCGGCCTTAACTTTGCGTTTTCTTCCCCAATTATTACGTCCGTATCAACTTGATCGCTTGCGTTCTTTTCTTGACCCCTATCATGACCCACTGGGCGCTGGTTATAACGTTATCCAATCCATTATTGCGATTGGTTCAGGGGGACTGTGGGGCAAGGGTTTGGGTCACGGCACCCAATCTCACTTGCGTTTCCTCCCCGAACGCCATACCGATTTCGCCTTCGCCAGTCTCGCCGAAGAGCTAGGGCTTCTGGGTAGTTTAGTTGTAATTTTAATCTTGGGGGCTCTCTTATTCCGTCTTTTAACTGTTTTAACTCATGCTCCTTCGTCTCGGACTAGAATTATTCTCGCTGGAGTCTTCGCCAGTCTATTTTTTCAAAGTGTGATCAATATCGGGATGAATTTGGGAGTCGCGCCTGTAACCGGGGTCACTCTCCCGCTCATTTCCTACGGCGGCAGTTCTATCCTGGCTGTTTCTCTCACCCTGGGGATCGCCCTCTCGGTTATTCGCACCAGTAATTCTGGCCGCTCCTTGCTGGAAATCAAGTAGTCGGGTACAATAACACCTTATGAAATACGCCGTCATTCAATCCGGAGGCAAACAATATCAGGTTCACGAAGGTGAAGTCCTTTTGGTGGAAAAGCTGGCGGCTTCTGTTAGTCCAATTGTTTTTGACCAGGTTCTCTTGGTAGTCGATGGGGACAAAATCGAATTGGGTACCCCCATCCTCCCCAACCTCAAGGTTTATGCCAGTCTAGTTAGCGAGGTTAAAGGTACTAAAATCGAGGTCTTCAAGTTCAAAAGTAAATCCCGCTATCGTAAACACACGGGTCACCGCCAAAAATATACTCAAATTAAGATTGAGTCTATTGGGGAAGCTCCCAAGCCAGTTAAAGCTGTCAAAGTAGCTAAACCTGTCAAAGCGGTGAAACCCAAAGTCGTTGCCAAGAAAAAAGCTCCCATCAAAAAATCCTCAGCCAAGTAAGTTATACTAACTCCCATGTACTATTTTTTTCTGGGTAATACTCCCGATCTTTCCCGTTTGGAACTGCTTTCCGTCCTTCCCGAGGAGCCAACTTTGATTTCTGACACCATTCTGAGTTATTCTGCTCAACTCGACTTACCCTCTCTGGGTCCTCGTTTGGGGGGGATCAAAAAAATCGCCCAACAGTTGACTGTTTGCTCGTCCCGCGAAGTTATTCCCGAGCTCACCAAGTTGATGATTGCTAGCTCCAACAAAAACATGGCCATCACCGACTATGCCAGCCTAACATTAACTCACGCCGACTTAATTCAACTGAAAAAATCCGTCCAGCCGGTTCGTCCCATTCGCCTAGTTAGTACCGATACCGGTGAACACGAGCTTCTAATGCTTTCCCACCAGCACGTTACCGAATTTAATCTTCTGCCCGACCCTCGGGGTGTGGCGATTGCCCAAACCGAGTTTATTTTTGATGCCGAAGACTGGATTAGTCGTGATCGAGCCAAACCCTACCGCGACATCAAACGCGGCATGCTCCCTCCCAAACTTGCTCGGATCATGGTGAATCTGGCCACTCGCGGTCAAGTTGGCCTGACCTTGGCCGACCCCTTTTGTGGTACTGGCACGATTTTGGCCGAAGCTCTCCTTGCCGGCTGTAGTTCGGTCTATGGTTCTGATAATAACGGTCGGGCGGTCACTGGTTCCACTGCTAACTTGGAGTGGTTAACCTCCCACTATCATCTCTCACCTGGAAATTCTCAACTTTTTCTTCTTGATGCTACTCATCTGCATGAACAGCTGAAACAAGTCGACGTCATTGTGACCGAACCCTATATGGGGCCACTGGTTAACGAAGTCCAAACTACCACAGCGGATAAGATCAAAGATCTTGCACGTGGACTGGATAAACTTTATCGCGGCTCCTTCCGCTCTTGGTCGCAGATCCTACCCAAGGGGGGTAGGGTAGTTATTACTCTTCCTAGTTTTCGCCATGAGAACCATGAAATCAAGACTATTTCCGTTGACACCATCACCTCTCTCGGCTACAATTACATCTCGGCTGTTCCATATGGCAAGCCAGGAGCAACCGTCATTCGCAATATAACTATTTTAGAAAAAAATTAAACTATGTCACACGTCAAGTCAGGTGGAGCCACCGCCCAGGGTACAACTAGACCAGGCAAACGCCGGGGTGTCAAAAAATTCGGCGGACAAAAAATTCAAACTGGCCAGATCATTATCCGTCAGGTCGGTTCGCGAGTTCGCGCTGGGGTAGGGGTCGGAACTGGTCGTGACTATACTCTTTTTGCCAGGAAAGATGGGATCGTCAACTTTTTTGTTCGTCTTGGCAAACAATTTGTCGCCGTCAAGTAAGCTTTCACTAATCTTAGTAACCCAAGTGTAATTTGTTGTATTATGGAGCTATGATCCTGCCCGACGATCAACTCAAGGAAATTCTTGTCAAAAGTGGAACTTTTACCCCCGAAATTTTAAACGAAGCCCAACACTCAATTGAAGGAACTCATTCTTCTCTCGCTTCCTATTTTCTTGACAAACATCTCTTGACTGACGAACAATTAGGATTGATTATTGCCAAAGCCATCAAAATTCCTTTTGTTGTTCTGTCTAAACTGACTATTCCTCCAGAGATTTTTTCCATCGTTCCTCCTCGCCTCATGCGCAAAAATAAGGTGGTAGCTTATGCCAAAGACGGCCAAACCTTACGAGTGGCCATGGCCGATCCCCGCGCAAAAAATATTATTACCGCGCTCGAAAAAAAGGCTGGTCTTAAAATTGCTATTGCCTACGCTACCGAATCTGATGTAGCAAGTTTGCTCAACCTCAACAAAAAAGCTTTGCAAGTCACCATTGACGAACTCCTCAAGAACGAAATTTCTCTCTCCACCCGTACGACTAGTGATAGTCTCCCGATCGCCAAAATTATCGATACTCTCATTAACACGGCTTACGAAGACCGCGCCTCCGACATCCATATTGAACCTCTAGAATCAGAAAGCTTAGTCCGCTTCCGGATTGATGGAGTTCTTCAGGACGTTCTTTTGATGCCCAAGCACATTCATGATCGGATTATCACTCGCATCAAAGTTCTCTCTAATCTGCGTACCGACGAACACATGAGTGCTCAAGATGGAAAAATGCGGATCGCGATTCCCGAAGAACAGCTCGATATCCGTGTCTCAATTCTTCCTGTTACCGGGGGAGAAAAAGCTGTTTTGCGCCTGCTATCCTCAAAATCACGTGAATATTCTCTTGCATCACTTGGTATGGCTCCCGAAGATTTAGTCAAACTCGAACGTGCCTACGCACAAACTTATGGCATGATTCTCTCAACCGGTCCAACTGGTAGCGGCAAAACTACCTCTATTTACGCTATTCTCAAAGTCTTAAATACTCGCGAGAAAAATATTACCACTATCGAGGATCCGGTCGAATATTGGATCAAAGGTGCCAATCAAGTTCAAGTCAATGTCAAAACCAATCTGACTTTTGCCGATGGTTTGCGCTCAATTCTTCGCCAAGACCCTAACATCATCTTTGTGGGTGAAATTCGCGATAATGAAACTGCTGGGATTGCTGTCAACGCCGCCCTCACGGGTCACCTTGTCCTTTCAACTCTCCATACCAACGATGCCGCTACCGCTATCCCTCGCTTATCCGATATGGGTGTTGAGCCATTTTTAGTGGCTTCTACCGTGAGGGTGATCGTTGCTCAGCGTTTATTGCGGAAAATCTGTGAAAGTTGTAAAACTCCGCTCGAATTTACCTATGAAGACCTTCTTAAACATTTCTCCGCCGAGGTTATCCAAAAATTCTTTCCTTCTGGGAAGAAAATTATTACCTATCACGGAGCTGGTTGTAAGCTTTGTCACAGTACTGGTTACAAGGGTAGGTTAGGAGTTTTTGAAGTTCTCGAAGTTAGTCAAGAAATCCGTAAATTAATCGCCGCAAAATCTGATGCTGAGATTATCAATCAAAAAGCGATTAGCGAAGGGATGCGCAGCATGCTCGAAGACGCTCTGATCAAAGTCCAAAAAGGGCAGACCACCATTGAAGAAGTTATTCGTGTTACCAAAGCCGAATCTCTATGATCGATAAATCCAAACAATTTGCCCGTGTCAGCCTCAAGGGTACCGAGAAACTGGAATTAATTGGTAGTTTTGCCACCATGATTAGTTCCGGTGTTTCTATTTTAGAAATGGTTAAATCCCTTGCCGAAGATACCAAGGGAGGACAGCGCATTATTCTTGATGAAATGCGCGAGGATCTTACTCAAGGAAAACACATCTATGTTACCTTCGGCAAATTTCCCCGCGTCTTCGACAGAGTCAGTATCAACGTTATTCGTGCTTCAGAAGCAGCGGGTACCCTAGACTTGGCTTTACGTGATCTTCGTTCAACTCTCCAAAAAGATATGGAATTTTCCGACAAAATCCGTTCCGCTCTCATGTATCCAGCTTTTATTATCGTTGTCTTTATTGGAATTTTAGGGATGATCCTAACTTTTGTCATCCCCAAAATTAGTACTGTCTTTACTCAGCTCAATGTTCCCTTACCTCTTCCTACTCGAATCATGATTTTCCTTTCCGACGTAATTGTCAAACACACACTCTGGTTTGGCTTGGGTCTTGTTGGTGTTTCGGCACTATTGTATTATCTTTTTTCTTACAAACGTAAACAAGTTCTCGAAGTTTTATATCGCTTACCCATGATTTCGACCCTGGTCATGCAAATCGACGTCACCAATTTTGCTCGCAACCTTTCAGTTCTTCTAACCTCTGGTCTACCAATCACTCAGGCCCTAGAACTAGTTTCCGAAGTAGTCGTTCGTCAACGCATGACCTCACTCCTTCTCAACACCAAAAGTATGGTTCTCGCCGGGCGCTCGCTCTCCGAAGGATTTAGGTCCGATAAAGGAGCTCTTCCGAGCATTGTGATTAAGCTGGTCGAAGCTGGTGAAAAAACTGGGACCCTTGATCACTCACTCCAAGAAATTTCCGAGTACTTTGATTATAAAGTGACCTATACGCTTAAGGCCTTAACTGCTCTTCTGGAACCTGTTATGCTTGTCTTGGTGGCCGTAGTTGTTGGTGGGATGATGCTTGCCATCATCGCGCCGGTATATGGTCTCATTAGCCAAATTGGCGGGAACTAACAATGCGCCGTGGTTTTACCCTGATCGAACTAATCGTTTCTATCGGAATTTTACTGATTCTCATTACCTTAACTTCAATCAATTATTTTTCTGTTTATCCCCGCGCAAATTTAGCCGCCGCCGAAGATGTTCTTATCGCCGACCTCAAAACAGTTCAATCTAATGCCATGTTTGGGGGTGGCGATGCCATCTGGGATACTTTTATCTCTAATCTTCCGCATGATATAACCCTAACAACTACCCTTGTAAATAATCAGCTCACTTTTTTGCATGGCTCGGGAGAAATCGCCAACTATACTCCAGGTCAAGATACCATTACTTTAACCAATGGGATGAGTAGCCGTACTCTTCGTTTCAATCAATTCGGCGCGATTATCGGAGATTAAATGAAAAAAGGTCAAGCGCTTGTAGAAATGGTTCTTGGATTAGGCCTCGCCGCCGCTATCCTCCCGGCCCTCACTACCTCATTCTTTGCCGCTAGGGGGGGTGGGGTTCAAGAGCAAATTCGCATGCAAGCAAACGGTCGTTTACGCGAGGCAAGAGAAATCCTCCGCCTCCTCAAAGAAGATAACTGGGCCAATATCGAAACCGATGGAACCTATCACCTTACTCTCAATAATGGTATTTGGAATATTGAACCCAACCCCGAATATAATCTCGATAACCTTTTTACTCGTCAAATTATCCTTGCTCCTGCTTATCGAACCCCAACCAACCAACTTTCTTCTTCTAGTTCAGGAAATACCCTCGACCCCTCAGTTAGACATGTCACTATTACCGTTAGCTGGACTAATCCCATTGCCTCCTCCGTTATTGCTGATTATTATCTCATGCGTCTAGAAAATTTAACCTGGATCCAAACCACTCTCGCCGATTTTACCCTTGGTACCCAACTTGGTACTGCCACTACCAATACGAACGGTGGAGAAGTCATTTTGGGTAGTGGCGGAGCCAGCCACGCAGACTGGTGTGCTCCCTCTCTTTCGGCGATCAACTACGATATCAATGGAAGTGCCAATCCCAACGCTATCTCCTCCGCCGTCGGCGAAAACGGGGGACCCAATCAAGTCATCGCCGGGACCGGTGATAGTGCCAATGGGGTTGCCTTAGATCACTTGGCAGTTACCAACACCAATCCTCCCACGGTCAGCGAGGAGGGAACTTTGCCTGATAGTTCTCCCCGCATCAAAACCAACTCGGTTTTTGTTTCGGGTTCATTCGCCTATATCGCTACTGATGATAATCACAAGGAAGTAATTATCGTTGATCTAAATACTTATACCGAATCAGGCTACTTCAATGCTCCGGTCAATGGTAATGGTGCTGGACTTTTTGTCGTTGGTTCCCTGGGGTTTGCCACTGTTGATAACCTACTTTATACCTTTGACCTCACCGGTAAATCCGGAGATCGTGGCGCTCCTCTTGCCACGCTTACTCTCAACGGTACTGGGGCTAGATTAGTCGTTAATGGTAGTTATGTCTACGTTGCCGAATCAAGTGGCAATAGAGCGATGGAGATTATTGAGTTTAGTACTGATGGCAAAACCTTAAATCTTCGTGGCTGGGCTAGTCTTAGCGGTCAAAATGGTGTGGATATTGTCGTTAACTCCACCGCCTCCCGCGGTTATCTCGCTACCTCACAAGGTAATGTCTATATTCTCGATACTACTTCTCCCTATTCCGGTGCACTTCCCGCTCCTCTCGGCATATTCAATACGAATGGAATGACCCCAAAGGGAATTGCTGTTGTTACCAATAATCGAGCTATTGTGGTTGGAACCGGCGGAGTTCAGCAATATCAAGTAATCGATATTACCAGCGAAAATACCCCAATTCTCTGTACCAACGGAGGTACTACTAGCGGTGGTCTCTCTATCCCCTCTGGCGTCAACGGGATCTCCGCCGTACAAGAAGAAGATGGTGATACCTATTCCTACATTATCACCGGTGATTCTGCTGCCGAATTCAAGATTATTCAGGGTGGGGGAGGGGGGGGCGGTGGAACCTACGCCAATGAGGGGATTTTTGAATCAAGTATTTTTGATGCGGGTCATTCAGTTATGTTTAACCGTTTTACTGTTACAGCCATAGCTCCGCCTCCCGACACCCAAATTCAATATCAAGTGGCAATCAGCAATCCCATTGGTAATTGTGAAGGAGCTACTTACACTTTTGTTGGGCCAGACAAAACCTCCGGTTCCTATTACGCAGGTTCTGTCTCTCTTCCTCTTGGCACTGGGGCTGGTTTTACCAATCCCGGTCAATGCCTAAAATACCGCGCCTATCTAACTACTACCAACACCAACAGTACCCCCGTTTTATATGACATTACTTTTAACTACTCACCATGAAACATAATCGCGGTTTTACCATGGTCGAATTGCTTATTGTTATCGGAATTATGGGTATATTCATGGTCATTCTATCTCAGGTTTTTGTCTCTATTCTTTCCATGAAATTGCGAAGCGAGGCCACCACCGCCGTTGCTCAAGATAGTCGTTACTTGATTGCCAGATTATCCTATGACATCGCTCGTGCCGATAATGTATCCGTTTCCAACCCTTCGACTCTAATATTAACTATAAATGGAGTCAGTCATACCTACTCTCTCGAAAATAATCAGCTGAGTCTGACAGTTGCCTCGGGAGATCCTCAAGTATTAAACGGCTTAAATACTCAAATATTAACTCTCGTTTTTACCCCCTTTCCCAGTTTAGGTTCTCAACAAAGTGTCCAAATTAATTTAACTATTCGTCCTACCATTATTCAACCAGGAGGTGCAACCGGTGAGCGTCATTTGATAACCACCATTGCTACCAGATGAAAAAACACTCTCTTTTTAAAACAGGCAACGTCTCCGTGATGTTAGTCGTCACAATTATTTTGTTGGTGACGATTACGACTGCCGCTGTTGCCTTGGCCGTTTCAACCACCCGTGATACTACTACCTTCACCCTCGGCGAACGGGCTTTAGCAGTTGCCGAAAGTGGGGCCGAAAACGCCATTCTTCTTCTTCTGCGTAATCCTTCCTACCTCGGTGACTCCAACTTGCCGATTGGCCCAGGAACTGCCACAATCGAAGTAACTGGGACAAATCCGATTATAATTATTAGTACGGGTGTTGTCGGTAATCTTAGCCGACGAATACAAGTTACGGTCACTCAAAGTGATGATCAACTTAGCGTTTCGTCTTGGCAGGAAATATAATTATGTTTAGTCAAAAAAATTGGTTAGTTGTTTTAGTTTCCGCTCAGTCAATCCAACTTGCCGGGTTGGGAAGTGATTCCGTTCAGACAATTCCGTTGCCTCAAACAGTTTCCTTCAATATGGAAATTATCAACAAAGACGGACTGTATACCATAATCACTGACTGGCTCAAACAGCACACCTACACCAATACGGCGATTATATGGCTCTTGGCTCCCGATATTTGTTTTGAATATCTCTTAACCAGTAGTGAACAAGCCAAAATTGATAGTGAGACTCTCCAATTTCTTGATTCTGTTCCCTTCGAAAATATTACCAGTCGTATTTACTCTACTGCCGAGGGCCGAGTTATTACCGCCGTCAACCAAGACTTTATTCAAGCCTTTATCCAGGGTTTTTCCCTGCATGGATACTCCACCAAAGCGGTTATCCCAGCCCGTCTTGTTCAGGTGGATGCCACTCTCACACCCGAAATTAGTAATCAAGTCATCAAGCATGTAGCTGACCTCACTCGCGAGAGCTTGATTGCTGTCTCTCCTCCTCCCGCCTCCCCCGTGCCTCCTCCTGCTCCCCCCAGTTCTTCTCCCGCTTCTCCTCCTCCAGTCACCAAGCCAACTTCAACTCTACCTATCCTCCTCGTGATTTTTGCGGTCCTCCTTGCAATTTTGCTGTATGTGATATTATTAAATAGATAATATTATTTAAAGGAGAAATATGAAACTTGCCCAGTCCATCAAGCGAGGTTTTACCCTTATCGAACTTCTGGTTGTCATCGGAATCCTTGCGATTCTTTTGGCCATCACTTTAATCGCCATCAACCCCCAACGGCAATTCCAACAAGCCAACGATACTCAGCGTTCTAGTAATGTCAACGCCATTCTCAATGCCGTTGGTCAGTACGCGGCCGACAACAACGGTGACTTACCAGGCACCATTCCCACCGGCGTTGCCGCTGCAATTGAAGTTGGTAGAGCTGCCGACGGGTCCGGAGCAGACTTATGTAGTGATCTAGTCCCGACCTACATTGCTGCCCTGCCAGTTGATCCGACAGCAACTGATGGAACACCCATCACTACCTGTCCTGCCACAGGCGAATACCTGACCGGCTATACCATCTACCAAGATGCCAATCGTCGGGTCACGGTCCATGCTACCGGACAAATCACCTCCGATATCGATGTTACTCGGTAATATAACTACAAAAATCCCCCCGCCTTTAGGTGGGGGGATTTTTTATTGACTTCAAATTTACTGTGCGTAAACTTTGTACAACACAAATGCAAACATGATCATAGCGAGCGAAAACACAATTAGGAGCATTTGCATCTGCTCACTCATTTTTGTTAGCTGGCTTTTTTTAGTTGCGGGCATCTCAACCTCCTTTTATTAATTAACTCCAATATACAACATATTATAGCCTGTTACCTTACGACCCATTATGTCGTCTTTTCACGCTCCTGTTTCCATGCTAATGTGTAGCTATGGTCAGCCAACACAACAAACTCACTGTTCTCGAGATTGATTTAATCCAACCCAACCCGCTTCAGCCTCGCGGGACGATTCTCCCAGATAGTGTTGCTGACCTAGTTGACTCGATCAAAGAGCATGGAATCTTGGAACCTTTAGTCATTGCCCACACTCCTGCCGGCTATCAAATCATTGCCGGTGAACGCCGCTGGCGTGCCAGCAAAATTCTCGGCCTCAAAGACCTGCCCGTCATTATCAAAGAGACGACTCCTCGCGGCATGCTCGAAATGGCCATCGTCGAAAATGTCCAACGTACTGATCTCAATCCTATTGAAAGAGGCAAAGCCTTCATTCGGCTGATGGACGAGTTTGGCCTCGCCAACGCCGAGATCGCCAAACGTGTCGCAAAATCCCCCGCTTACGTCAGTAATACCCTCAAACTGCTTGAGCTCCCCGACGCGCTCAAAGACGGGCTTATTAGCGGCCTAATTTCCGAAGGCCACGCCCGGGCTTTGGCCGCCATCGATGATACTCGGCTCATGATCGAAGCCTACAAATTAGTTCTCAAAGAAGGGGCCAGTGTTAGAAGAGCCGAAGAGATCGCTCGCCGGCTCAAAAAAGATTTTAATCAAAAAACCGTCCACTCTGGCCGCCCCACCATTATTCTCTCCGACGAAATCCAAGCCATGCAAACTCGCTTAGCCAAAGCCTTTGGTACCAAATCCAGTGTCAAACTCACTCGCAGCAAGCGGGAAACCAAAATCTTGATCCGTCTTCACGGTTCCCCCCAAGACACCGAACTCGCCCTACAAAAAATCATGGCTCTCGCTAAGTAGTTGTAACTGTTCTCTATAGTTTAGAAGCAGTTAAGAAGAATATTCCAGTAACAATCTCTCACTGTCATCCAATAACTTATGTCTCTTAATTTCAATATTTTTTAATGCTATTTTTAATTCTGGTTTCAGGCGGAAATCTAGTACATTACTGACCTCAGACCATTGTTGTATAAGCTGTCTTTCTCTCACATCCAATGCCTTTTTAATATAGTTCCATTGAATCGTTCTACTGAGAGTTGACCAGTCTGGAAATCTTGATAAATATTCAGGATCATACTCACCCAGCTCAATAGCCTCACGAAGAGAAATATTCTTTGGTGACGGTGGCTTTGATGAAGTCGAAATCCCTTCTATAGATGGTCCATATTTTGACATAGTTAAATTATAACATGTGAGATGATCGACAATTCTATACTACCAGGCAAAAGTGTATACTATTAAGCAGATGAAAAAGACGCTTATTTATTGCTGGAAAATTCTTCAGTTATCTTGGTGGGCAAACCGCTATTACTCTCTCCTGACCATTTTTGGCAAAATTTACGAGAGTACTATTTATCCATTCGTTCTAGTATTAGTGCTATCTCAACTATTAGATATGATCGCGGAGGGGACTGTTGTTTCCTTCGCAAGTATTACCTGGATCATTGTCGGATACCTTATTGCCTCGGGTATCCGCATGCTATTGACTAGTTTTCTCGATACACAACAGACTTTACTCGAGATCAGGATGGATAATTACCTCGATCTTCAGATTGATAAAAAATTAACCGAACTTGATCCAGCTACATTTGAAAATCCAGAGTTTCAAAACCTCCTTGCTCAACTAGAAGGAGTTAAAGGCACGATCAATGTCAATGTTATGCGTATCACCGCTTTTATTGACTCCATCTTCAAGCTAGTTTCAGCCGCTATCATTGTCATGACTGCTTTTCCAATATTTGTGCCGATAATGCTTTTAGCCACAGTTCCGGGTTTTATCGTTTTTGATAAATATAGACAAAAAGTGTGGAAATACTTTGTCGAAGAACGCTCACTTCTAGTTAGGGTTTCACAGTATGTAAAGAATCTCTTATCGCAAGACAATACCTCCAAAGAGGTCGCCATCTACGAAACCGGGAATATTCTCTATTCCAAGGTGAAAAAGCACCAAGCAATATACACACAGAAATTTACTACTGCTTCACAATCTGGTATGCCAGGGATTGTTATCGCGCGGTTTATCCAATTCGGCGCTTTTATTTACACCCAAGCTATCAACTTGAGTGCCGTGATAAAAGGAACGCTCGGTGTGGGTCAATTTGCTCTATTTTTTCAACAGACACAAAACCTTATGTTGGGAGCTGAAGGAATACTGGACAACTATTCTAGTATCAATATGCGCAATAAATATCTCGAAAAATACTTTGAATTTATGAATTTGCAAAAGAAAATAAACTCACCGCCCCAAGTCGTACCAATCCCCAAGCAGCCACGTCCACCTCTCATCGAATTTAAAAACGTATCTTTTAGGTACCCCAACACCAGTAGATACATCCTAAGGAATTTCAATTTGGTAATAAATCCTGGCGAGAAAATCGCGTTTGTAGGAGAAAACGGAGCCGGAAAAACTACCGTCATCAAATTACTGTTAAGATTTTACGATGTTTCTGAAGGAGAAGTACTTATTAACGGAGTAAATATCAAAAATGTAGATCTTAATAAGTGGTACGCTCTAGTTGGTGCACTTTTCCAGGACTTTATTAAGTACCAATTTACCTTCAAAGAAAACATTTACTACGGGAATAAGAAAGAAAACAACAATCTGGAACTACTTAAATCGGCAATCAAACAGTCTGGTGCCGATATTTTTGTAAAAGATCTCCCAGACAACTACGATCAAGTGGTTGGGAAAATGTTTGAAGGTGGCATTGACCTTTCCGGTGGTCAATGGCAAAAACTAGCACTTGCTAGAGCATTTTTCAAAAATGCGCCTATTCTTATTCTAGATGAACCAACTAGTGCAATCGACGCCAAAGCTGAATATGAGATCTTTGAAAGAGTACAAAAACTGCAAAAAGATAAAACAGTTATCATCATTTCTCACCGCTTCTCAACAGTACGAAATGCTGATCGAATACTCGTCTTAAACGGAGGCAAGATTATTGAGGAAGGTAATCATACAGATCTTATAAAGCTTAGCGGTCTTTATGCAGAATTATTCCAACTGCAGGCCCAAGGTTATAAGTAATTGTGGACGATGCTGGATTCGAACCAGCGACCTCTTCAATGTGAATGAAGCGCTCTAACCAGCTGAGCTAATCGTCCAGCTCTTGCACTATTTTATCATGCCATGTATTCTTGTCTCATGTTCATTTTGCGTAACCTTTGGCTCTTTTTTCTGGATTTTCTCGAAACGATTGTAGTATCTTTGGCCATTTTTGCCTTAGTCTATATTTTTCTTTTCCAACCCCACCAAGTTGACGGCCGTTCCATGGAACCCAACTTTCATAACGGCGAATATATTCTGACCGACAAAGTTAGCTACCGCTTTGGCGCTCCTGAGCGCGGTGATGTGGTGGTTTTTCACTCTCCCGCCGATGAACGGGATGATTTTATCAAACGGATTATCGGTGTCCCCGGTGACACTATTTTGGTCAAAGGCGGCTACGTCTATTTAAACGATACCAAGCTCGAAGAACAGTATCTTAATGACCCCGGCAATGTCTTGGCCGGTCGTTTTATCCGCGAAGACACTCCCGTGACTGTTCCACCTGGCCAATACTTGGTGATGGGAGACAATCGTCTCCACTCCTCTGACTCTCGCGAATGGGGGCTGGTTGGTCAGTCTGCCATTGTTGGTCGAGCCTTTTTTCGCTACTGGCCAATTTCTACCTTTGGTCTCGTCAAAACTGCCGAAGCTGAGCTGACCATCGGAGCTGTCAAAGGTATTATCTCCCGCTAACGTATAATGTTTTCATGTCATACTCCTTGCGCCGTGCTACCGGATGGAATCTAACAGGCTATCTCTACCTCCTCCTCGCCAGTTTTGCTACCACTCCGACCCTGATTCGCGCTCTTGGGCTTGCTGCATATGGCCAGTATGCGCTCTCGCTTGCTCTGGCTGGCCTTATCTCCACCCTAGATCTTGGCCTCCCCCGCGCGGTTGTCTATTTTCTCTCTCAGTCAGGTCTAACTCCCAGTAAACGCCAGGAAATCCTCAATTCCTCCCTTTTCGCTTTTAGCTTGTTGGGGTTCCTATTTTTTCTTCCTGCCGCCATTTTTCATTCTCTTTCGCTCGGGATTCTCATTTGGCTCAATTTCCTTCTCGCCCATTATCTTTCCCTCCCCGAATCTCGAGGGGACTTTGCTCGAGTCAATTTGCGCAACTTCCTGGTTGGAACTGCTAATACGGTTGGAGCTATGCTGGTGGCTCTGGCCGGCTTTGGGGTCACGGGGATTTTGTATCTTCTCTCCTTTAGTACTCTTTTGACTATTATTCTAGTTTATGTCCCTGCCCATCCCTTCTCGTCTCGCCAAACTCTCAAAGCCTTTTTTGTCTATGGAGTCAAATCCTGGCTTGGTAAACTGGTTGGCAGCGTCCAGGGGCAATACGCCAAATTTCTCCTAGCTTCATCCCCCCTAGCTCTTGCCAGTTACACCTTGGGTTCTAGTTTGATCTCTCGGCTCGTGGGAGGGGTAACTCAAGTCAGTACGGCCCTTTTCCCGTATAGTGTGAGCGCTCGTGGGAATAGTCGTTTTCGTCATCTTTACCTTCGTCTCCAACTCTCTCTAGTTCTCTTGGGGGTTCTTGCCACTTTGCTCTACCAAGCTTTTGGCCTTCCCTTTTTGAGCTGGTGGCTGGGAGATTATTCCTTGGCTGCCTCAGTCCACTCCTTCCTCCTAATTTATCGCTTCTACGCTCTCCTCCTACTTTTAACCCCGCTCGCCAGTACCGTAATCGATAGCTTAGGAAAACCACTCATGACCTCATTTTTGGGTTTAGCTACGTTGGTGATCGAAGTTACTTTCACCTGGGTCTATCTACCCCAACTCGGACTTTTGTCTCCCGCCTACGGTGCCTTGCTCAGCCTAATCCTTATTGTTCCGGTTCTCCTTATTTATACGGAAAGAATTTTACGGCAAATCGGAAATTTATCTCGTTCCACGCCCGACGCATAATCTTGTACCAATCACTCACTCGGTGTCTGTAGGGCTTATGTCCGCTGATTATCGGCTCCGCCGCTTTTAATGTTCGCTTCAACTTTTGTTCTTCCCACACCTTGCCATTCCACGCTATCACCACCACGTGGCGGGGATTTAGTTCCACCTCACGGTCAAATGGCGGGGAGATCCCCATCATTACCCGGTTGTTCCTGGTCTTAATCAATGCCGATAATCCATACGGGGTATAACGAAAATAATCAGAGGGGTGCATGTGAAGGGGAAAGTTTTGTTGTGATGACAAGATGATCCCCCCATTTCCTTTCGAGACTCGCTCTATTTCGGCGGTAATCTCCCACGGCCGCTCACAGTGTTCCAAAGTCTCCAAACACAAAACCAAATCAAAGGACTTGCTTTCAAACGGTAAAGCGCTAGCATCAGCTACCACATCTACCCCTGAACCTTTTTGCATATCTAGTCCCACAAATTCACTTTGAGGGAAGAGTCCCCGCAAATTTCCCAATTCTTCCTGATTTTTGGTCGTGCGCGATCCGATTTCCAAAACTCGCTTAGGGCATTTCATTTGAGCTATTACAATCTCGATTACTCTGCGCAGTTCTTTGGTCATGCGGATATAATAGCAGAGTATGGCAACAAAAATCTTTTGTCTCATTCTCAACTACAACCAACCCCGGGATACTCTCCACTGTGCCAAAAGTATCTTGGCTTCCCGCCTGCCGCCCTCAACCGAAATTATCCTTATCGACAATGGTCCTCGCTCGCTCAAATCATTTTTTGCTCAGCACCTACCCAAGTGCCAATACCTCAAGTCTCCAGGCAATATTGGTTTTGCCGCTGGTAACAATCAGGGGATTCAGCTTGCGCTCACCAAAGGAGCCACTCATATCTTGATCATCAATCCAGATGTGACTGTCCCACCTCATTTTCTTTACCCGCTTTTACAAACTCTACGTGCTCATCCCCGTGCCGGATTAGTTGCCCCTGCTCATACCGAACCTGCCCGCAATGCTACGCATAGCGTTGCAGGCGGGGGGCAGGGGAGTTATGGTCTAGGGGGCCATATTAATTGGCGCTATTGCGCGTTCCCTCACGACAACGTGACCAATCTCCCCACCCACCCCAAGTCCTACGATCTACTTACATTTGCCTGTGTCCTTATCAAAAAGGAGGTCTTTTTGCGCGCCGGGTCTATGGATGAACGCTATTTTCTCTACCTCGAAGACGTGGACTACTGTGTGACGGCCAAGAGAGCGGGTTTTAATCTTCTATTAGATCCACAGGTTGTGGTAACCCACCGAACCAGCAGTTCTTTTGCCGATCCCCGTGCCAAAATCAAATATAGCTTCCGCAGCAGTTTTATTTTCATTCGTAAGTGGTATCGTTTCCCCGGTAACCTACTCCCCATCCTCCACACAATCTACTTTTATCCATCTACTTACTTACTTTGGACATGGAAAATCTTTCGGCGTAAGATGTAATAGTGAGAAAAATCTCGCGTCAATTACAGCTCGCTCTCATTATTTTTGTTATTAGTTTTCTTTTCCACCTCATCGGTCTAGGGAAAATCGGTCGTACCTGGGATGAACAATTTAAATACGATCTTGGTTTTGTCGGCTGGGACAATATCTTTCACGGTCGCTTTGCCGAAGAGTATTGGGCGTTTGGGACCGAACATCCCATGCTCGCCAAATATATTTACGGCATGGCTGCTCCGCTCAACCAAATTTTTGTTCCGCCTTCGGGTGTCCTCCCGGACACCTTCCGAACAACCTTTGAAAATAATATTTGGACTCCTACCATCCTCAACGGCAGCAGATATTTGGTGAGATATGATTTTCTTGCTCCCCGATTAATTTCCGCTGTTGCTAATTCTCTGACTATCGCCTTCACTTATCTCTTGGCTGCTAGTTTCCTTAGTAGCACCTTCTCCCTCGCTATCCCATTCATTCTTCTCTTTACCCCCCGCTTTCTAGTCATGGGACAGCTAATGACCTACGAATCTCTCTCCGTTGCCCTTTTTACCGCCGCTCTGTACTTAGGCCTGCGCCGCCATCTAAACTGGGCCACACTCTTAATTGCCGCGTCCTTTTGGATTCGCTATAACAACGTCTACCTGCTCATCTTTTGGGCCGGATACTTATGGTTTGTCCACCGAGACTGGCGTCGGATTCTATACTTACCTGTTCTCACTCTCGCTATCGGCTTACTCACTTGGCCGTACCTTTGGCATCACTTTCCTTCTAATCTTATTTCCTCATTCCAAGAACATTCATCGCGCCAAATCGGCTTTTCGTTTTACTTTATCCGCTCTCTTTTTGTAACCACTCCCATTCCCATCCTCCTACTTGCGGGGTTGGGTTTCTTTTCTGTTCCCAAGTATATCCGCTGGTGGTTTATAAGCAGTTTGGTCTTTTTCACCATATTTAGCGTCACAGGTGGTGGTACTCGATATATCTTTGTCATTTACCCAGCGCTTGCTCTCATGGCTGCCGCCGGCTGGAAATATGTCTGGGGTTTACTGCGTTATCCCTTGATACAGATTTTCGGAGCAGCGGCTATCCTTGGCTGGCTTGCCTTTTCCCTCTTTAGTTATTATCCCTATTACCTCGACTATTACAATGAGTTAGTCGGCGGGATAAGTGGGGCAGCACAATCTGGCTATGATGTTTCCTGGTGGGGGGAAGGTCAGCGGGAAGCCGCCCTTTGGTTAAAAACTAATGCTCCACCAGATAGTTCTCTCGCTCTCTACGTTACTCCCAAGTACGTGTTCCCTGTCTACTTTGGACGTCAATTTAAGATCTTCCCCTTTGATTCTGGTATCCAAGAAGCCGATTATCTAGTGGTTAGTCGGGACCAATACCCTTTACTTGCGGCAGAAATCTCTGAATCATATCATCCCGTTTATGATGTTCGTGTCCGGGGAGTTTCCCTACTCTCCATCTTTGCCCGCAAATAATCAGCAACTAGTTCATGGACACTAACCCGATATAATTCTGGATTTTCACTTTCTCTGTTTCCGGAATAAATCTCTGTTTAGTTACAAATCGGGAAAAATCACTCGCATATTGCTCTGCCATGGCTTGGTCATCCAAATAATCAATCAAATCATGAAAACGGGCATACACTGCCTGCCAGATTCCGTTCCTGCTCGTCTTCGGGATTCGCCATGTTCTTAAGTATTCCCAGATTGGGGCATAATCCAAAGTCAAGTCGTTGTTAGTACCGGGAGTCGAATTGTAGTCCAACAAAAATTGTGCCGTCATCCCAGCGGGAATGGTTAGTTCCTCAATACTTACTCCTCCCTCCTGGTCATACATATATACTTCTGTTTTTACTGTTTTATCACTCGGATTAGTTACTTGAAGCTGATAGTCTCCTTCCGCAGGTTTCGGCCAGTAATCTAATCTACTGGCTGGGCCCAAAGTACCGCCCATGTCATCTTTTAGGTATTCGTTGAAAGTCTCGATTGGCAAAATGCTCCCACCTTCATCTCTAAGCGTTATCGTCGTAGTCGGCTCACTTACAAAGAATAAGTAACCTAGGTTGGTATCACTCGGAATATAGGTGTTAATACTCGACAGAGTGGTTGTTTTGGGTAATTCTGCTCGAGTTTCATCATTGGAGTCATTAATTTTATAGACACTCCCATCATCTTTGGTTGTCACCACAAAATGTCCACCTTCGTTTACGATCGGATACTGTCCTGCCGCCAATTCCTCTTCTGGACTCCCGGTATTTTTGACAAATTCCAGATCCGTTTCTGCCTCATTCGCTGTTCTAGCTTCTCTAACCAAACGGCTAATAGAAAGCCAATTGACTAGTCCCTTTCCCACATACCCATCTGGTTGCAACTTGAGCCAGGTATTGAGTACACTCGGAGTGATTTTGGTCCCGTCTGGCATATCAATTCCATACTTTTGCAGTACCATCGCGATTGAACTGATCACACATCCCCACCGTTCAATACTTGCTTGACTCTCACCTGCCCACACACTAGCCGTGTCATATTCCACATCCTTCCATCTCTCGTCCTTTTGAGAGAAGTAGGGGAAAGACGAAGATACAGAAAAATCATCTATTTTTATATAATCAATTTCTAAGGTAGACCAACCAGAAGAAGTATTGGTTCGCTCAGGATTCCCGAACCATATACTATTAATTCGTCTGGCATCACTGATGGTATACCTTAAAACACCGTTATCGTACCCATAGTAAACATGTCCACTAGGATTATAAGCTATCTTATATGTGTGATAACTCGTATCACCGGGAGATGGTAAAGGAATATAACCACCATAACCAATTCGTAGACCAGACACATCACCCCACGAATAAAAAATTGAAGTACCACCGACATCGTAAGAATAATTAGCATTTATCGGAGGGACAATATCATCAAAAACTAATCCAACACCAAAATTTCCAAAATTCGAATATCTGTATCGCACCTCAATCTGTTCCACATTTGTAAAATCATCTTCTTTTAAATGAACTACAGGAAATTTGTTCCCATATCCCGCGGACATAACAAGCGAACCTGAATTAGTGGCTACAGTTCCACCATTTGCAGCAATATCAAACTCCGATGAGTAACTATAGTCATTAAAATCTTGATAATAGTCCGAAGCAAAAACAATCGAGACCCTAATGAATAATGTAAAATATAACGAGATCACACACGAAACAATCAACCTCGAAAAGCCGACGATAACCTGTTTCGGGAACCAATAAGGCATTAATAATATGATACATATATCAGACCGTATGTCAACGAAAAAAATAGCTATATTTCAAAATCTACCAACCGGCGGAGGTAATACTATCTATGAAGAAATAAAAAGATATTTGGACAGTAAATACAAAGTTCAGGTGTTCTCAGACAATATTTCAAACAACGATGTCTCGTTAATTAATATATTAATATATAGTTTTAAGAACTTCTTTTTTCCAAAGAAAAGAATTATTGATGAAATAAATTCCTCTGATATATTTATTGGATTTCATTCATGGATTACTAAATCACCAATTTATATGAGAGGAATTAGAATTCCCAAAATCTATTTTTGTAATGAAACAATGAGAGAGTTTTATGAATATTCACACAAAAAAATTCAAACTCCAAAAGAAAAAATCATTAATTTTATTCGATTACCACTGAAGTATTTTAATTATATAAACACACGAAGTTCAGATATCATTATTTCAGATTCAAAGAAAACAAATATTAATATTAGTAAAGCATATGGAGTGACATCAAAAATTATCTATCCTGGTGTAAATATTCCAATATATAGAAGTAGAAGTATAAGAAAGAAAAACCAAATTATATCCGTTGGTGCTATCAATCGACTAAAGGGCTTTGAAGTTATTGTTAAATCGACTGGGATGATACCAAAGAATCGTAGACCAAAACTACTAATTGTTGGGAACGGTAGTAATATTTCATACGAAAAATATTTAATTAAACTAGCAATGGAACTTAGTGTTGATTTATCTATCAAAGTTAATATTAGTAACAAACAACTTAATCAACACTATTCAGAATCACAATTATTTGTATACACACCAATTGAAGAACCATTTGGAATGGTAGTATTAGAAGCGATGTCTTATGGTCTACCAATAGTCGCAAGCAACACGGGTGGCTACACTGAAATTCTTGATAAAAAAACAGGGATTTTAGTAGAAGCTAGAGATCCCAAACTAATTTCCGTTGCGATTAAGACTATTCTTGGAAATAAATCACTCTACAATACTTACGCAAAACACGTAAAACAAGTAGCCAAGCGATTTTCATATAATCGTGTCTTACAACAGTTAGACAATATAATTCATCATTTACAATGACCACCTACCTCCTTCGTGCATCACACGCCAACGCTTTCGAACTCCAAAACTACTATTCCCTAGCCAAAAAACTCGATCTTTGTGTCATTACCAGCCATCATCCTCTCACACCAGTCTCCCTCCTTACAGTTCCCCTTTGGTCACCCACCGACCTTCCCCGCTTCCCCCTTCGTAAACAAATTCTCAATCGGACTATCGGCGGAGAGCAATGGCTTATTGGTCTTAAATCAGTCATAAAACCTGGCTCAATTGTCCACACTGCCGAAACCTACACTCCCTACACTCATCAGGCCGTCCTGCTTCGCCAAAGGGGAATTATCAAAAAATTAATTTGTACCTGTTGGGAAACCATCCCCCATACCAACGAGAAATTGGCGAGCTTTCGTTCCTGGAAAAAGCAAGCCTATCGTTATGTCGATCTCTTCCACACCCCCACTCTCCGTGCCAAACAAGCTCTTATTCAAGAGGGGGTAGATCCAGGAAAAATCGTTGTAATTCCCTACGGAATTGATCTCACTCGCTTTCATCCAGCCAAAACCAAATCAAAACATGTTAAGCCCATTATTCTCATGGTCGCCCGTCCAGTCACGGAGAAGGGGATCAAAATATTTCGCCAGCTGGCCCATGAACTAGTCTCAATCGCCGACTTCCGCCTTGTCTCCTCTGCTTCCTACCAGGATATGCCGGCGATCTACCGCCAAGCTGACATCTTTTTCCTGCCCAGCCAAACTACTCCTACCTGGGAGGAACAATACGGGATGAGTCTGGTTGAGGCCATGGCTTCTGGCCTCCCCATCGTGACCACCACTAGTGGGGCCATTCCCGAAGTTGTGGGACCCGTTGCCCTCATCTCTGCCCCCAACGATTATCAGGACTTGCGTGCCAATCTCACCAAACTCATAGCTGATCCCGCTCTCCGCGCCCAGTTCTCCCATCGCAGTCTAGCCCGTGCCCACCATCTCTATGACTCTCACCAAATCGCTCGTCATCTACTCGAGCTCTACAAGTAGTATAATCCCGGGTCATGACCTCAAATATAGAAAAACATACCTGCGCCACTTGTCCCACCCACCCCTGTTGTCGGGATATTAAGACCAGGACTACCATAAGAGATTTGCATCGACTTGAGCGAATGGGAAATCAATCTTTTCCTCACGATAGTTTTCAAGAACTAAATCAAGCTACCAAACCAGGAGTTCACTACTACATCGCTGGTGTCGTCTATATCCAATTAAATGGCTGGTGTGCCGGCTTTAATCAGGCAACCGGACGCTGTAAACGTCATTCCCCCATTCACTTGCCAGAATTTTGTGAGGTCATCCAAGAGGGGGGAGAACTCTGTCCATCCAAATAACTTCTTTCACTCAAATTTCCACCCCCACGCCTTTGCCACTATAGTCCTCTCAGTTGCAATTTCCGCCAATTCTCTGGCCCACTCTTCTTTTTGTTCATTAGTCGCCCCATTATGCAATTTTCCCCAATGAGCTCCACCATTACATACAGAAATTAAATTTTCGGGGACGTCGGCTTTCCCCCTTATATGATGGATTGACAATTTCCCACTATGTGCGTGCTCATCCTGGAACTGACATTGGAACTCATCTCTTTCCAAAATCGCCGTAACCTGGTTAAGTGTAATCAAAATTAATGGTAGCACCACCCCCACATCGACTGAACTAAAAACTTCAATCATAAAGAAAAAACCCTAATTCTCTAAAATTACTTCCTGTATACCCGGCAAATTCCGATAATATTGTAACCAGTCCAAACCTGACCCCACCGATTTTCACTTAATATCTGGTCCACTAGCTAATAAGTGTAAATCATTTCTGTTGACTTCCAGCCGCTCAAATTTTGTTAACATGGAGACAACTTCTATCGATTTAGGGCTAAAACTCCAAACATATGGTAAAACCGTATCCCGTATAGTTTGTCCTGTATCTATAATATCTTCGATTAACAATACATGTTTGTCAAAAATGCTAGCTTCTGGATTTTTCGGATGGTCAACAATTTGTGGATTTCTATTTGATTCCATCCCACCACTGTTTGCGTAACTAGACACTCGCATCGAATCTTGGCGGATTAGTAGAGGTTTCTTTGGACAAGAACGTAATTCATTGATCAATTCACCACGAAACCACTTCGCTCCCAAAAAAATCGCAAGCAAAGCGATCTCCTCTCCAGCGTATTTTTCTCCCACCACTCCTGCCATTCGCGTAATATCTGCTTGTAACTCCCTTGCTGAAATCCTTGGTACAAGGTGATGCTTTGGTAGTTCATTGATTGATTGCATTATCTAATCATATTCTAGGATATTCGCCCCTACAAGATATCGTATTAGCTCATGCTGTATACTTGCGGTATGAATAATACCGTTACTTGCCCCAACTGCGGGACCCAATTCTCTCCCGACGCGCTTTTAACCCACTCGATCGAACTCGAACTTCGCACCAAACTTGAACAGGAATTGTCAACCAAAGTCCAGGAAAAAACTCGCCAAGAACTCGCCGACCGCGACGCTCAAATCAAAGAACTCAAAGACAAAGCCCGCGAATCTGCCGAATTTGAACTCAAATTAAGAGCCGAAAAACGTGCCATCGAAGAAGCCAAAGAAAAATTTGAACTAGAAAAAACCCGTCAGCTGGATCTCGAGCGTTCCAAAATAAAAGCCGAAGCTTTCCAATTAGTGCAGGAACAGGAAAAGTTCAAGCTCGAAGAAAAAGAAAAGATGATCTCCGATCTCAAAAAGTCCCTAGACGAAGCCCAGCGCAAAGCCAACCAAGGCTCTCAACAAACCCAGGGTGAAGTCCTCGAACTAGAAATCGAGGATCTTCTCCGTCGTACCTTCCCCACCGATGAAATTATTGCCATCGCCAAAGGAGTTAACGGCGCCGATATTCGCCAGCTTGTTAGGGGCCGTAGCGGTGCTTTGGCAGGTACCATTATTTGGGAAACCAAGCGGACCAAAAACTGGACCGAAAGTTGGGTTCAAAAACTCAAAAATGATCAGCGCACCGAGAAGGCCGAGATTGCCGTCCTCGTCTCTACCGTTCTTCCCAAAGCAGTCCGTACCTTTGGTGTCTATCAAGGCATCTGGGTCAGCGACATGACCTCGGTCATCGGTTTGGCCATGGCCCTTCGCACCTCCCTCTTACAAGTTGCGGTGGTCAAACAATCCTCGGTTGGCAAAAATGAAAAAATGGAAGTCCTGTACAACTATCTCTCCGGTGTGGAGTTCAAGCAACGGATCGAAGCCATCGTTGAATCCTTTACGGCCATGAAACTGGATCTTGAAAAAGAGAAACTCGCCTACACCAGAATCTGGGCCAAGCGTGACAAACAAATTGATCAAGTCGTCCACAATACCATCGGACTTCACTCCGACTTGGAGGGGCTCATGGGCAAGGCCCTTCCCAAAATTGATACGCTCGAACTTGAGGCCTCTAACTCATGAAAATTGCCGTTATCATTCTTCACTTTGGTAAACTAGCAACCACCGAGCATTGCTTAAAAGAGCTCGCCAAAAAAATTGAGAATCACTCGGTTATTTTAGTGAACAATACTTCCGATAATCTCACTTCACTTACCCAAATTATTCCCGGGACCAAAATTATTAACAATCAAGCCAATTTCGGTTTTGCCCGCGGCGTGAACCAGGGTATTAAGCTCGCTCTTACCGACCCCCAAATCGATTCAGTTCTCCTGCTCAATAACGATCTCTATATTTCCTCGGGGACTCTCCGCGATCTCGCACTTACCTTTACCAAATACACTTCCTCCGGCATTGTCAGTCCCATCCTTCACCATTCTGGGGGCTACGACTGGGGAGGCAAATACAATCGCTGGACCGGCACGGTCAAACACAAAAATTGGAATAACAAACCCAAAACCACTCTCTCAGTCTCTCATGTCGCGGGTGCGGCCATGCTGATCTCCCGTTCCCTGATTGAGCATATCGGCCTTTTTGACGAACGTTTTTTCCTCTACTACGAAGACCTCGATTACTGTTTACGTGCCATTAAAGCCGGCTATTTTGTACACATTAATCCCGCCGTTGTCGCCGAGCATGTCGTCTCGGCTGGGACCTCTCGTTCCCGCCGGACTCTTTATCAATGGCGTTCTCACTTTCAATTTGTGACCAAACACCTTTTAATTCAAACCTATCCCACCGCCTATTTCTATAACCTATTTTTTTATCCCCTAATTTATCTCAAAACTCTCATTCTTAAATAATATGTCATTAACTATTATTACCCTAAATTCCCCCCAACTTACCGATTTTGCTAAAGAGAGAAATACGGCCCTCGCTCAAGCCAAAACGGATTGGGTGCTTTTTGTCGATTCCGACGAAGTAGTAACTCCCGCCCTCAAAAAAGAAATTGACTTCGCCATTCAATCATCTCGCTTTACGGCTTATTACCTCCCGCGCCGTGATACTTTTTTGGGAAAAACTCTCCGTCACGGTGAAACCGGCCACGCCAAATTTATCCGCCTGGCTCGCCGAAATTTTGGTCACTGGGTTCGTCCCATCCATGAAACCTGGGTTGGTCAGGGTAGGGTAGGGGAGCTTAAACATCCGCTTCTCCATTCTCCCCACTTAGATCTATCCTCTTTTGTCTCCAAGATCGACCGTTACTCCACCCTGGACGCTGATTATCGTTTTAGGCAAGGCCGCAAAAGTTCGCTCTTTCGTATTTGGCTATACCCCATTGCCAAATTTAAGCTTAATTATTTTTTCCGTCTTGGTTTTTTGGATGGCATCCCCGGCCTCATCCACGCCCTTATGATGTCCTGGCATAGTTACTTGACTTGGTCCAAACTATATCTTCTATGCAAAAAACCCTAACCCGCTTCCTTCTCCTTACCCTTGTTCTTTCGCTCGGCTTTGGTCAACTCCTCCGCTTCGAGTATTTGGGACTTCCTCTTTACCTACATGACTGTCTAGTAGCCCTAATTCTTCTACTCAATTTTCCTGCTCTCGCTCGCCCGGTTCGCACCCTCGCATCTTCTCTCTCGCTTTTTTTACTTGGTCTGGCCATTGGCTGGCTTGTGGCTCTCGTTCTCTTTCCCCTTTCCTCTTTACTAATTCCTAGTCTTTACACTCTCCGCCTCATAGCCTATCTTATGCTCTATTTTCTTTGTAAATCTAGCTCTTTCCTCATTCCTCATTACTACTTCCTTCTTTCTGGGATTACTTGCTTAACTATCGGTCTAAGTCAATATTTTCTTCTGCCAGACATGCGGATCTTCCAATACTTAGGGTGGGACGATCACCTTTTCCGTCTCACTCTTCCCCACTTTGATCCTACCTTTACCGGCGTTATGCTGGTTTTGGCCATCTTATCCTCCAATTCCCTGTATTCTACAAACATCTTTCGTCTAACATCTGTCGTCTATATTATCGGTATTCTTTTGACTTACTCTCGTTCGGTCTGGTTATCTCTCGCCTTGACTGCAGCTGCTTTTATTAGGAATAAAAAGATTTTACTGGTATCTGGCATCTTATTACTATCATCTATTTTTTTGTTACCAAAAAAATTCGGCGAAGGCACCAATCTCCTCCGTATCTACTCACTTACTTCTCGTTGGCAAACCGATCTGGCCTACGCTCAAAAGGCTGGGTGGACTTTACTCCTTGGCCAAGGCCTAAATACCCTCACCCCGATTACCTCTCCTTCTTCCTATCCTCTTCACCCCTCTGGTCCCAACAACAGCTACCTATACTTACTTCTAACTACTGGAATCTTGGGACTACTAGGGTGGGGGAAGTTTATGTTCTCTCTCTACCGCACTTCCTCACTTAAACCGATGTGGCTCTTCTTCTTTGTAGCTTCGCTCTTTAATAACGTGATGTTTTATCCCTTTGCCTTACTTTGGGTCTTACTCGTCTCAGCTACGGCTCCCAGCGAAGCTTAATCAAGCTAACATTCTCATTTCCGGCTTTATCAATCGCTCTAATCTGAATCTCTTGATCTCCCTCGACCAATTGATAAGCCACACTAAATTTGCCGTCGGCTTGGACTATCGCCATCCGTTCACCGATATAAATTTTGCTTCCTTCCTCACTCACTGTCCCGCTAAAGTTAGCAATCCGCTGAGTTTGCCCCCGGAAAATCTCACCGTCCTTGGGGCTCTCAATCACTACCGTTGGCTCATCCGTATCCAGCCTGACCGTATATTCTTTTGATTTTTCACTTTGTAAATCTCCCTTGGTCAGGGAATAGCCGTAAATCTGGTTGTTCCCATCTGTAATTGGCACCTGATCAAATTCAAATCTACCCGAATCATTTGTCAGCTTCCGGCCGAACTCCGCCCCGTTCATATACAAGGCCACTTCAATTCCTGGCTGGGCATATCCGGTAATTCGCACCTTGGCACTATAAGTGGCTTCCGGGATATCGGCAAAAATGGGGGGAGTTGGTTTCAACTCAAGCTCATTGCCAGTCTCTCCTTCACTACTCACAAATAGACTTGCTAGCCTCGCAATTCCCGGCAATCCCCAGACAATCATTCCCAACACCAGCCCAACCGCTAACAATAGATATACTACGCCTTGTTTGCCTGCCTTCCGACTCCGTACCCGTTCCAGTCTCGATCTAGTCATAACAACCCCAAGTATACCATGATAAAATCACTCTAGTAGGCCTACGTAGCTCACCTGGTAGAGCAGCGGTATCGTAAACCGCAGGTAGTCAGTTCGAGTCTGACCGTAGGCTCCAAAAGTGACAGAAATGTACGTAAAGTTATAATAGACAGATATGAAAGTGCAATTTGTTCCCCACCTAAAAAGAATGTTTGAAATAGCTCAAGAAGCAATAAAAGGCCCTGCATTGGTCGAGGAAACTGGCGAGGTGAATGTTAAGGGTGATCGTTCGATCGGTATGGATGTCCGGATAGAAGAGCTTCTTATTGGATATATCAAGCGAAACAATCTGCCAGTTACTATTTTTTCTGAGGAACAAGGACTCATTAATTTCCATTCCAACCCAGAATTTATGGTAGCCTTTGACCCTCTTGATGGAAGTACTAATTATAAAATTGGCAAGGGATTATTACCTTTTGGACTACTGGTAGCTTTTTATGAAGGAGTAAACCCAAAACTTAAAAATGTGATAGCTTCTGGTGCTATTGAATATACGAGAGACTTGGCCTGGTTCTTCGACGGAGAAAGAACAATGGATCAAAATGGTAAAGCAGTGATATTAAATTCTAATTGGCCGATCCAACAGTCTACACCAGTTTATTTAGACCTCTATTATAAAGACGGTTACAATTTTTATGCTCCACTTGCTCAACAAATTTTTGTGAGAAATACTGGATCAACAATTGGCAACCTTTCTTATGTTTTATCAAATGTTGCAGCAGGAATGGGTGGAGTCTGTATGCGAGCGGAAGAAATTGGTGCTGTTTATTCATTGATAAAAGGAGCAAAAGGCCTAGTCTTAGATCATGAAGGGAAAGATCTGGGAGAAGTGGATTTTAATCCTGATACCACATATCCAATATTAGCAGGTAGTAAAAATATAGTGGAGTTTTGTCTTTCAAAAATTACAGAATAACGTTCTCCTTACTTCGCCACACACACCAAATTCTCTCCCGTGAGCACATCCGCTCGCTTACCCTCTCTATCGGCGTAAAACAGCTCCTCAATCTTCCATCCAGCCTGGGTAACCACCTCTGTCAGGCTAGCTACATCAAACGCCACACAAAATCGCTTCCATTTCGCCTGAAATGGTATTTCTACCCATTGTTTATTCGTTTTTTTTAGTTCCAATGAATCCAAATGAGCCTGGGCAAACTTGGCTTGCCACAGATTCCACACCGTTAAATACAAGAACCCACCAGGTAAAAGATGTTTCTTGGCTTCCCTTAGTACCCAAATCTGCTGTTTAGTTTCGGGAATATGGTGCAGGACCGCCACCGCAAAAATAGCCTGGAACATCCCCAATCCTTGCCAATGCTCCGGAGTTATTACGTTCCCTTCGCGGAAATCATACTTGGGGTGCAAACGCCTTGCTTCCCCTAATAAGACAGTAGAAAAGTCAGTTCCCACATACCCCACTCCTTCAGGTAACCCTGTGATTAGTTTCCCGTTTCCACATCCCAAATCCAGTACTTTCTCTCCTGACTTTAATCTTATTAAATATATGTCAGTGACCGGCCAATTAGAGCTCTTCCCATTCCCATACGTTTTCTGTCTGGTTCTGCTAAAATTAACCCCGATCTCATCATAAATTTGTTGAACACTTCTGACTATGTCTTCTCTCACACAACTCCTTTCAGACCATAATATCAAAAAATCGGCTCGTTTAGCGGCCTACCGCCAAGCAGTCAAGTCCGGCACCCAATCGCGCTCCCCGCAGATAGAGAAAGATTTGACTACCCGTGCAGTCCGCACACTCTCTGGCGTCACTCCCTTTGCGGTGATGACCAAACCCTTTGTTTGTCCTGGGCAATGTACTTTTTGCCCGCTTGAGCTAGGCATGCCCAAAAGCTATCTTTCCGATGAACCAGCTGCTGCCCGGGCCAAAAGCCTCAACTTTGATCCAGCCAAGCAAATCGAATCTCGTCTAACTCAACTCGTTGAGACTGGCCACAATACCGATAAAATCGAGCTCATCGTGATCGGCGGAACCTTTAGTAACTACCCCGCTAGCTACAAACGACAATTCTTCCTCGATATGATTAACACGATCAATGGATCAGTTTCTCCCAATCTCGAAGCGGCCCAGCTCGCCAACGAGACGGCAGAAAGGCGGATCGTCGGGATCTCCATCGAAACTAGGCCAGACTGGGTCGACGAAACCGAAGTCAAACTTTTGCGAAAGCTCGGCGTGACCAAAGTCCAGCTAGGAGTCCAAGCTCTGGACGAAACCATTTTGAAAAGAATTAACCGCGGTCACTCTCTCGAATCCGTCGCCAAGGCCACCCGTCTCCTCAAGGATGCCGGTATCAAAATCTGTTATCACTTCATGCCCAATCTCCCCGGCAGTAACCCTGGGAAAGATCTGGCCATGGCCCGCCTGATGTACGAGGACCCTCGTTTCAAGCCCGATTTTCTCAAAATCTATCCCGTCCAGGTTATCCCCGGCACAGCTTTATACCGCGAGTGGGAGAAAGGGGAGTATGTCCCGTATTCCGAGGAGCTTTTGCGCGACACCTTGCTCTCAATCAAGCTCATCACCCCCCGATACTGCCGGATCGATCGTTTGGTTCGCGATATCAGCAAAAAATGGGTCGCCGCCGGGACTAAAGCTACCAACATGCGCCAATATCTCCAAGCCGAACTAAAAGTCCAGGGGAAAGTCTGCCAGTGTATTCGCTGTCGCGAAGTCAAAGCCGCCGATTTTACCCTCGATCCCGATCTAAACGATGAGGTGATCGAAACCTTGGGCGCAACCGAACACCTACTGACTTTCGAAAAAGCTGACAGGCTCTTTTCTCTCCTACGTCTTCGGCTTCCGACCGTTTCCTCTGCTCTTTTTTCCGAGCTAAAAGGATGCGCAATCATCCGCGAACTCCACACCTATGGCAAAACTGTGGCACACACCGCTAAAACTTCCAGCAAAACCCAGCACCGGGGACTAGGCAAAAAACTCATGGCCCAGGCCGAGCAAATTGCTCGGCAGGCAGGCTACGCAAAGATCGCCGTCATCAGCAGTATCGGCACCCGTGATTACTACCGTCAGCTCGGCTACGAGAGGTTAGGGTATTATATGGTCAAAAATATTAGTTCACTTCACTAGTTTTAGTACCCACAGATAATTAGCCGGGTCTGCCCAAGCCACTTTTAACCGATATTTCTTGAGCAAGTCTCCCCCAAATTCCCAATAAACCAAATTATCTGCTTCGCCACTCCCATGATAAGACGGCTCGCTGTTTGCTTTCCCTTTTGTCTTTCGATTTGTGATCAAAGGCACAGTAAATAGGCAGATTCCACCCGGTTTTAGTATCCGTCGGCACTCAGCTAATGCTTTGGCGGTATCCTCAACATGCTCCAGTACCTCGCTATGCAATACCAAATCAAAACTCTTTGATGGGTAACTAAGCTTTGTAATGTCTTCTGATTTAATTCCCTTTAGCCGATTCGCGATGCGTGCCCTAATCGTTCTTTCTCGGTATTGGCTGGTGACCGTTTTTGGGTTTTGGGCCAGATATTCATGCAGCTGCCCGCAATAGTTAATTTCCGCGATCGTTAGGCCTTTCTTACCGGCCCATTCAACCCAGTCGGTAAACAACTTACTCTGGGAGTCAGGGTAGGACATTATGATTGCTTCGGCTATCGCCCGGCTTCGTAGCGAACATCCACACTTTTCACACTCACTCGACTCTCGTCGGTCAAATCCCGCTCTCTCCCGAGGTTTCAACTGCCAAATTCTGGCCAATTCATCCGTGATTACCTTGTGTTGCCGAAACAACTCCTGTTTGTACCCACAGATCCTACAACTCATTCGTTTCATCTATACCTTAAGTGAAAAATGGGAGCGGGTAAAGGGAATCGAACCCTCTTCTCCACCTTGGGAAGGTGGCATTCTACCGGTGAACTATACCCGCGGACGTTACTATTGTAACATCTAGCGGGGTAGTTTTATCACCTGTCCAACCTCGATATAATTAGGGTTCTTGATGGCGTTAAAGTTAGCAATTTCGGTCCATTTATATCCATCCCCATATGCTCGAACCGCAATCCCCCACAGGTGGTCTCCCTTCGCTACAGTGTAGCTATTACCATCAATCTTGGTCCCTGTCTGAGCTACCTCAATCTTTTTGGTCTCCGCAACCTCCTTGATTGCTACCTGCGGCAGTTTCAGCTCCTGTCCCACGATTAGGTATCCGGAATTCTTTAGATTATTTGCTTTCGCAATATCTACCCAGTTGTACCCAGAGCCATAATACTTCTCGGCAATCCCCCACAAATGCTGCCCCGCCTCCACCGTGACTTTCTCAGGCAGAGTAGCCGGGTACTTTTTCCCATCTTCCTTGGTCTCGACCTTTACTTCACCCAACTTCTGGTTTGCCACCTCGATCTTCTCGGCCTCGGTAGTAATCGCTGGCTTGTTGGCCCGATACATCCGGAAAACCAAGACTCCAATCAACAATACCGTAACGATGCCAAACAGCATCGAAAGAACATTTTCATTCAGCTTAATAGTTTTTAATAACTGCTTTAATTTGTCTTCCATATGACCCTTTCGTTACGGGCAGTAACTTGATACTCTATGCTCACCATAGCAAATACCTATGGGGCGTGTCAATGACACATACTCAATCATCCGCTATAATAATCATACTTACTGGGGCTGTAGCTCAGCTGGTTAGAGCGCTTCCCTGTCACGGAAGAGGCCAGGGGTTCGAATCCCCTCAGCCTCGCCCAGTTTTAATAATTTAATAAAGGGAGGGTTATGAACACTACCACCATTGTTATTCTTTTAGTTGTTGGCCTCGGCCTCTATCTGGTTTCCCTCTACAACTTCTTCCAAACCACTCTCACCCGCATCAAAGCTAGTATTCAGGAAATCGGTAACCAGCTCAAACGCCAGGCTGATTTGATCCCCAATCTCGAAGCCAGTGTCAAAGGCTACCTCAAACACGAAAAAGATATTCTAACTATGTTGGCGGATGCCAGGCGCGCCGTCTCTGGTGCTGCCAACTCCTCTGATCTAGGCAAACGAAGTAAGGCCGCCGGCATGCTGGGAGATCTCTTGCCTCGGCTGGCTGTTGTGGTCGAAAGCAACCCCGAGCTCAAAGGGAATACTACCGTTCAAGGACTCATGGAAGAATTGCGCGATACCGCCGACAAAGTCATGTATGCGAGAAGGACCTTGATCGATCTCTCGGCCGACTACAACATCAAAGTTGTGACCTTCCCCAGCCAGATTGTGGCCAATTTGTTTGGCTTTAAAGTTCAGCCGGGTTTAACTGTAGCTGATATGGAGGGAGCAACCAGCGTCTCCGCAAGCGAAACCAAGTCTCCCAAGATTAGTTTGTAGTATGCACAATATTTACGAGCAGATTGATGCCAACAAACGCCGTAGTTTTTGGGTCATTACGCTCTTTATCGCCTTTGTCACCGCCTTTGGGTATTTCTTCACCTACCTCTACAACTACGACTGGACTTTTCTAGTTTTTGCTCTTTTGATCTCTGGCATCGGCAGCTTTGTTAGCTACTACAACTCGGACTCCATTGCCCTCTCTCTCGCCGGAGCCAAACAAGTTACCCACAAGACTTACCCCTCCTACTTTAATATCGTCGAAAATCTCGCCCGGGTGGCCCGGATCCCCACCCCCAAAACCTATTTGATCCCTAGCCCCGCCCTCAACGCCTTTGCTACCGGGAGAGATCCGAAGCATGCTTCCATTGCCGTGACCGAAGGCTTGCTCACCAAATTGACCCGCACCGAACTCGAAGGAGTGATCGCCCACGAACTCTCACATATCAGGAACTATGATACTCGTCTGATGACCATTGTCGCCATCTTGGTGGGTAGTATCGCTATGGTGCTCAACTGGTCCTGGAGATTATCCTGGCACCGCGGGGGAGGGGATCGTGACAACAATTCTGGTGGTAACGCCATTATCATGGTGATCGGAGTCATCTTTATTATTTTGGCCCCGATTATTGCTCAATTAATTCAACTGGCGATCAGTCGCCGTCGCGAGTTCTACGCCGATGCCAGTAGTGCCCACCTGACTCGCCAGCCCTCTGGGCTCATTAATGCTCTCAAAAAGATTGCTGCCAACGAGAATATCCCTCTAGAAACTGCCAATACGGCCACCGCCCATCTCTATATCGATGACCCGGTCACGACCGAAACCCATGGTACCTGGCTCGCCAAACTCTTTAGCACCCATCCCCCGATCAGTGACCGGATCAAGGCTTTAGAAGGCGTAGCGTAAGTGGTAAACTAGTGGTCATGAAAGCGAAAGTAATAATTACTACCGACCAAGTCAAACACTTGGCCAAATTAGCCGCTCTCCCCCTATCTGACGATAGACTAAAGAAACTTGTCGGTCAGATCGAAACTACTTTTGAGTACGTCCAGACATTAGAAAAAACTGACACCACCACCCTTGATGAAACTAATCAGGTGACAGGCCTCACCAATGTCATGCGTGAAGATATCATCGATGATTCCCGCACTTTCACTCAAGAACAAGCCCTCCAAAATGCCAAACATTCTCATAATGGCTACTTCGTTGTACCAGCCATTTTTGTCGCCGAGGATAACTAATATGCTATTGGATAAATCAATTCTAGAGCTTCTTACCGGTTATAAGAACAAATCCATCGATCCAGTCGATGTCATAAACGAAGCATATGGTCAAATTGACAAGTATAGTAGTAAGCTCAACACCCTGATCACTGTCCGCGACAAGCAGGAGGTATTAGATTTTCTCAAAACCCTGGATTCTTCTCTACCTCTCTACGGTCTTCCTTATATACTCAAAGATAGCTATGCCACCACCGAGCTCAGGACTACCTGTGCCTCGAAAATTCTCGACAATTACCTCTCTCCCTACGACGCAACAGTTCACAAAAAACTCAAGGAAGCAGGAGCTATCTTGATCGGCAAAGGTAATCAAGACGCCTGGGGACACGGCGCTAGTACCGAAAATAGCGATTATGGTATGGGGAAAAATCCCTGGGATCCTACCCGCGTAGTTGGTGGCTCCTCGGGTGGTCCAGCCGCCGCGGTGGCAACCCGCATGTGCGCGTTTGCCATCGGCGAAGACACCGGTGGTAGTATTCGCAACCCCGCCGCCTGGAACAATATTTCTGGATTGCGTGTCACTTATGGACGTGTCAGCCGCTATGGCTGTGTGGCCTACGCCTCCTCTATGGATACCGTCGGTCCCTTCGGCAAGACAGCCGCCGATCTAGCCATTATCCTAAAAGTTATTGCTGGGCCGGATGTTTATGATGGGACCAGCGCTCCTCACGAAGTCCCCGACTACAATCTTGAATTAACTAAAACCCCCAATAAATTGAAAATTGGAATTGCTCCAGAAATGTTTGGCGCTGGACTCGATCAAGAAATCTCCAACAATGCCCAAGATTTTGCCTCCAAGCTGGCTGAGCTGGGCCATCAATTAATTGATATTTCTCTCCCAGTCGCCGAAATTTCTGATGCAGCCTACTACATCCTAGCTCCTTCGGAAACCAGTTCTAATTTGGGTAGATATGATGGCATTAGGTATGGGAATACTCGAGACTTATTTACCCAAGAAAGCATGCGGCGCATCATGGTAGGTACCTACGAACTTAGCTCCGGCTACTATGATGCCTTCTATCGCAAAGCTCTCAAAATTAGAACCCTCCTAATTAAAACCTTTCAAAAAGCTTTTGAACAGTGTGACGTCATTTTGCTGCCTGAGAACCCAATAATGCCACCTAAATTGGGAGACCTCATCAGTGATCCACTTGCCAACATGCTCGCCGATCTTTACAACACCCCCGTCAGTCTGATTGGATCTCCCTCACTCGTCATCCCTAGTGGTTTTCACAAAAATGGTTTGCCTATTGGAGTCCAACTAGTAGGTAAGAAATTCTCCGAGAGTTTACTCCTCGGCCTAGGTCATCAATATCAGCAGGTTACTGAGTGGCATACCCGGAGCCCCCAACTATGACCTACCAACTCATCTGCGGTGCCGAAATCCACGTCGAGCTCAAAACCAAGAGCAAAATGTTCTGCGGCTGCCAAAACGACCCTTTTCACGCACCCAAACCCAATCTTTACACGTGCCCCGTTTGTCTTGGCCTGCCTGGAGCTCTCCCTGTTCCCAACCAAAAAGCTATCGAAGATACTATCCTTCTTGGGTTAGCCCTCCATAGCCAGATTGCCAAGGTTAGCAAATTTGACCGCAAGCACTACTTCTATCCCGACCTCCCCAAGGGTTATCAGATTTCCCAATATGACCAACCCCTCTGTATTGGGGGTTACCTCGATACTTCCTTTGGCCGGGTCAATTTAACTCGGATTCACCTCGAGGAAGATACTGCCAAACTCCAACACGCTACCGTCAATGGTCAATCAGTCTCTCTTATTGACTTTAACCGCTCCTCCGTGCCTCTCATGGAAATCGTTACTGAGCCAGACATCAAATCCCCCGAGATGGCCAAGGAATTCCTAAAGGGACTGCGCGACATCATTCGCGCGCTCGGCATCGCCGATTGCGATATGGAAAAAGGCGGTATGCGTCTCGAAGCCAATATTAGTCTTACAAAAGACGGAACCTTGCCACACTATAAGGTCGAAGTGAAAAACATTAACTCTTTTCGTTTCTTTGCCAATTCCCTCGACTACGAATTCCAGCGTCAGTCAGAAATCCTCGATAAAGGTGAGATTCCTGCTCAAGAAACCCGTGGCTATCGCTCAACCTCGAATTTGACTGTTTCCCAGCGCACCAAAGAAGATGCCGCCGACTACCGCTACTTCCCCGATCCTGACATCCCGCCACTTATAATTGATTCAGCCTGGGTCTCTACCATCCAACAAAGACTCCGCAAGCTCCCGAACCAAATCATCACTGATCTAGTATCCGCCGGCATTACCGAGAGTGCCGCCAAAATCATTCTGCAGGATCCGGATATGCTCACATTTATTACCCAAGTGAAAATATTGGATCCAAAAAGTGTTCGCACCGCGGGTAATGATCTTGCCAACAAAAAAATCGATTATCACCAGATTACTCCCGAAGCTTATCTCGAGGCCAAGAAATCTAATGTTCAAAACCAAATTAGTGCTAATTCTCAGCTTGAACCATTGGTTCGTCAAGTTCTCGCCGACAATCCTGAACTGGTAGCCCAATACCGTGCCGGGAAAACTGGTATTTTAGGCTTTTTTGTTGGTGCCGTGATCAAAAATACCGGGGGTAAAGCCGACCCTCGCACGGTTACCGAATTACTTAAGAAAAACCTATGACCGCTTCTAGTTTTATCCATCTCCATGTTCACACCCAATACAGCTTACTCGATGGGCTCTGCAAGGACGAAGATCTGGCTACTGCCGCTAAAGCCTACAAGATGTCTGCAGTCGCCTTAACCGATCATGGTGCCATGTACGGCGCCATCCATTTTTACAACACCATGCTCTCCGAAGGGATTAAACCCATTATTGGGATAGAAGCTTACTACACTCCCGGCTCCCGCCTCGACAAATCCAAAGAACACAAAACCCACCATCTCCTCCTTCTTGCCAAAAACTTAACGGGTTACCACAACCTGCTCAAACTCACCAGCATTGCTCACCTCGAGGGCTTTTACTACAAACCTCGGCTGGACTGGGAAACACTGGTCAAGTACCACGAAGGTTTGATTGTCACTTCTGGCTGTGCCCAGGGTGAAATCCCCCAACTTCTCCAAAAAGGTGACAATAAACTCGCCGAAGAGCGTCTCCAAGCTTATACCGATCTTTTTGGTGATGATTTTTATCTGGAGCTTCAGCGGCACCAGGGTCTAGAAAAAATGCTTGATCCGCTCAATGATCAGCTAATCGCTCTTTCCCGCAAATTTGGAGTTCCTCTGGTCGCGACTAACGATGTTCACTATGTCCGCGAAGACGACGCTCGGGCCCAGGACGCCCTCTTGGCCATCCAAACGCGTACCACTCTTGACGATAAAAATCGCTTTACCATGATCGATTCGCCCAGCTTTTATTTCAAAAGCTCCGAAGAAATGGCCGATCTCTTTGCTGATTTGCCCGAAGCCATTCAAAATACCCAAAAGATTGCCGACAAAATCGATCTGGTTATCCCGACCGGCAAGATGATCTACCCTCAGTACCCCGTGCCGGAAGGTGAAACCCCCGAAAGCTACCTCAAAGAACTGGTTAACACCAAGCTTGCCGACCGCTACCCTCGTCCCGATCAATCTATTCTCGACCGCGCTAAATATGAGCTGGATGTAGTCTGCAGTAAAGGTTATGCCAGCTATTTTTTGATTGTGCAGGACTTTATCAACTGGGCCAAAACTCACGGTATTCGCATTGGCCCGGGTCGAGGTAGTGCTGCCGGCGCGATCATTAGTTATATTCTACGGATTACTTCAGTCGACCCCCTGGCTCACGGCCTCCAATTTGAACGCTTTCTAAATCCCGAACGTCCCAGTCCTCCCGATATCGACGTCGATATCGCGGATGTTGGCCGTGATCGGGTGATTGAATACGTGACTGATAAGTATGGTAGTGACAAAGTCGCCCAAGTAATCACCTTCGGTACCATGGAGGCCAGGGCCGCCATTCGCGATATTGGCCGTGTTTTAGGTTTGCCCTACAGCGAACCCGATTTAGTGGCCAAATTGATTCCCTTTGGGGAAAATATTGAACAGGCGCTGACTCATATAACTGAACTTCAGGAACTGTACAAAAATCCCAAGTACAAGGAACTCCTTGATTTGGCTCGCCGTGTCGAAGGTGTGGCCCGTCATAGCAGTACCCACGCCGCCGCCGTCATTATTGCCGACAAGGACTTGACCAATTATGTCCCCCTCCAACGGGACAGCAAAGAGGGCAAAATCACGACTGGCTACGACATGTACTCCCTAGACTTAAACGTCAAACCCGATGCCATTGGTCTCCTCAAGATGGATTTTTTGGGTCTGCGTAATTTAACCATTCTTCAAAACGCGGTCAAATTAATCCAGGAAACTCGTCAGTTCCGCGTCGACTTGTCCAATCTCCCGCTTGATGACAAATTAGTTTTCGAACTTTTGTCTCGCGGTGAGACGACCGGGATCTTCCAGATGGAATCCCCCGGGATGCGCCGGCTTAGTAAACAATTAAAGCCCGACGTCTTTGGCGATATTGTGGCCCTAGTTGCCCTCTACCGTCCCGGTCCTATGACCCTGATTCCTGACTTTGTCAAAGGCAAATTAGAGCCCGAGAGCGTCAAATATCTTCACCCCGATTTAAAGCCGATCCTCGCCGAAACCTACGGTATCGCCGTCTACCAAGAGCAGGTCTTAAAAATCGCTAATGTTATGGCCGGTTATAGCTTAGGAGAAGCCGATATCTTAAGGCGTGCTATGGGCAAAAAGTCTCTGGCCACCATGCGCAAAGAACATACCAAGTTTACCAAAGAAGCGGTTACTCACGGCTATTCCGAAACCCTGGCTCAGAAAGTCTGGAGCTTTATCGAACGTTTTGCCGGCTACGGCTTCAACAAGGCCCATGCCACCAGTTATGCCATGATTGCCTATCAAACAGCCTACCTCAAAGCCCACTATCCGGTCGAATACATGACTGCCTTGATGAGTGCCGAAAGCGGCAGAGAAGATAAAATGAGCCTTTGCCTCGAAGAATGCCGCAACATGGGGATCAAAGTGCTCCCGCCCGATATTAATCTTAGTAACTCAGACTTCCGCCTCGAAACTCACAAAGCTAGCTTAGATAATCGGGCTATCCGTTTTGGCTTTACCGCTATCAAAAACGTGGGAACCGCCGCCATCGATAACATTTTGCTCGAGCGGACCGGGGGAGGGGAATTCAAATCTTTCACAGACTTTGTCAAACGGGTTGATACCCAAAAAGTCAACAAAAAAGTTCTGGAAAGCTTGATCAAAGTTGGCTCTTTTGATGCCTATGGGAAACGCGCCGTCATTCTTGACGAAATCGACCGCGTCCGGCTCCAAGTCGGTAAATCTGGGAATGAAAAAAATAGTAACCAAAGTGGACTCTTTGATAGTTTGGTTGATGCCGAAGTGAGTATTGTGGATTCCTGGCAATCCACCAAAGACGAATTTAGCTCCCGGGAACTGATGGAAATGGAACGGGAATTATTAGGCATCTATCTCCGCGAACACCCTTCCCAAAAATTACTCAAAAAGTCACGCAGTGACTGGGCCACTACTATTCTCGAACTCGAAGAGAAGAAAGGCCAAAAAACTACCATTGTCGCCATCATCAAAACCGTCAAAGTTGTTTTAACCAAGACCAGACAGCAAGAAATGGCTTTTCTTTCCTTGGTCGACGAAGGGGGCGAAATCGAAGCCGTCATTTTCCCAACTACCTATGCTCAAGTCAAAAGCTTTTTGATCCCCAACACCGTGGTGATTGCCAAAGGCAAGGTAGACGAGCGCGATGATCGCCTTTCCTTTATCGTCGATTCCCTTACGGTTGTCCAGGACGAAACTTCTTCTGCCGAAGGTACCTCTTCGAAAGAGACTCAGGGAAACATTATCCACATTCCTCACGGCACCAGCAAAACCGTCCTCCTAGAACTCAACAAACTGCTCCAGAATAATCGTGGGGATGTACAAGTTACCCTCATTTTCCAAAACGCGCATGACTCCCGCGAACTTATCCTCCCCTTCGGTATTCGCTGGACCAAGTCCCTTCAAGGAGAAATTCAAAAATTACTTAATATCCCTGCCATTAAGGAGTAATTATGCCATCTCAACAGGAAATAGACCAGGAATTTCTTGCTCTTCAAAAGCTTTGGAAGAAAGACCGACTAGTTGATTTTGGTTTAAAAGCTGGCCTTGTGATCGGCGTTCTTGGAGTACTTTTTGCTCCCACATTGGAACATAAGTTACTTTTGGGTTGGATCTCCTTGGGTAGTGCCGGAGTTCTCACCGCTCCTGGGGCTCATGAAGCTTTAAAGAAAATTTTCCCTCCGAAAGAATAATTGACATTCGGTTAAAATTCGGGTTATATAGTCATATATGATCCAAAGATTATCCGAACCTGTTACCGTCACTTTCTCTACCCATCCTCTCTTTCTAACCTGGAAAAATCGTGATTATCCATTGACTCAGCTAGGGTTACACCACACCTTTCGCGATGGCTCAACGCTCCACCACGTCTTCTCTGTTGCCGGGGACGATCTTTTTTTCCGCCTTGATCTCAATAGTCGTACTTTACGCTGGACTCTCGAGGAGGTTAGCGATGGCTTGCCCGATTGATTTTAATCCCGCCGCCCCCCAGGTCATGCATCTAGACCTTAATTCCTGCTTTGCCAGTGTCGAACAGCAAGCCAATCCTCTCCTGCGGGATAAACCTATTGTTGTCGTCCACACACTCGCTCCCTACGGCTGTATTCTGGCCCCGAGCGTCGAAGCCAAGCTCTGGGGGATCAAAACCGGCATGACCTTAGCCGAAGGTCAATCTCTCTGTCCCTGGTTGATCGCTCGAAGAGCTGACCCTCCCAAATATCGCCAAGTTCACCGGGATATCGGGGAATTATTAAATGATTACTCCAGCCACGTAGTCAGCAAATCTATCGATGAGTTCGCTCTACAATTACCAGGCATCAACCCTCGCCAGATTGCTCTGGAGATCAAATCCCGTATCCAATCCGACATTGGGGATTATCTAAGGGTCAGTATTGGCGTCAGTACCAACCAAATTCTCGCCAAACTAGCCTCCGGCCTCCACAAACCCAATGGCTTTGACCTTATCGACCGCAATAACTACCATGATGTCTATACAAAGTTAAACCTCCAAGATTTTTGTGGCATCAACATCCGGAATGAACTTCGTCTCCACCGAGTTGGGATTTTTACCGCCCTACAATTTTATTCGGCTTCTATCCAAACTCTCCATTCTGCTTTTGGGAGTATCCTGGGTCGCTACTGGTACACCCGTTTGCGTGGTTACGAACTTGATGACTTATCTTTTATTCGGCGTAGTTTTGGTCAATCCTACGTTCTTCCTCACCCCCTGCCTTATCTAGGTTGGCGCCCCATTTTGGCCAAACTCATTAGTAAAGCCGCCCGTCGGCTCCGTGCTCACGGGGCTTCCGCTTCTGGTATCGCCCTTTCCCTGCGTTTTGCCGATCATACCCATTGGCACACTAGTCACCAGCTTAAAACACCGCTTTTTAGCGACGCCGATTTACTCGCTGCCGCGCTGTCTCTCTACTCTTCCACTTCTCCTTCAAAATCAGTCAAGAAAATCGCTTTTACTTGTTTTGGTCTTATTCAGGACTCTGCCCAGCTCAGTTGTCTCGTTGACACTGCCAAACAAAAAGCCTTGGTTACCTCCCTTGATCAACTCAATGACCGATGGGGTGAGTACACCGTGACCTACGGTTCCTTTTTGGGATCAAAAGGTCACGTCCACGACGCGATCGCCTTTGGCAAATAAACTTATTTTTGAGTAGCTGGAATTGATTCTGTCTCTTCTCCCGGCTCAGGTGTTTCTGGAGGTATATCACTGTTCAACAACGCCATCGCTGTCACGCCAGTTAGATCTGCTCCTTCCGCCGGTTCATCACTAGAAGCCACCGGTTCAGCTTCTACTCCCCCAGGAATTTTTCTCCTTCTGCCCCCACCGACAAATAATTCAAGTAGTGATACTGATCTATTTGGCGGAAAAACGAATATTGGCATACAACTCCCTCCACTTTATTATCGTGTTAAGCTAACCTATAAATTATATCGCACTATGCAATATACCTTGATCCGTTCTCGCCGCCACTCTCTCTCCCTGCAAATAGGAGTCGGGGGTCGTCTTCTCGTCCGCGCTCCCTTCCTATACCCCAAATTTTTGATCGATCGCCTTATCAGCCAGAAACAAGCCTGGATTAGTAAGCACCAAACCAATCTCGCCAAACCTCGTCCCTCCCCCCACCGATTTATCCCTGATGAAGAACTTAAAAAACTCATTCAAACCCACGTTCATCACTACTCAGCTGTCATGGGTTTAACCCCTCGATCCCTCCGCTTTACTCATGTCAAAACCTACTGGGGCAGCTGCTCCCCCAAGCACGTTCTTTCTTTTAATCTCCAATTAGCCTTTACTTCCAGAAAGATCGTCGAGTATGTTGTTGTCCACGAGCTCTCTCACCTCAAATGGCGCGGTCATGGCCAACGGTTCTGGGCACTCGTAACCGCCCATTATCCCGCTACTCCTCAAGTAAAAAAACAGCTCCGCGCCCTACCTCACTAACACAATCGCTGTTGGCAGACTTCTCCCCGGTCCGACTCGGTACGCTCCCTCATACCAGAGGGCACTGCTCCCCCCACCGTCCAAATTCAAGGCATTCTGTAATCCCAGGGTCCGCAAAACTTCCGCCGTATCCGCGTACGATGCACTATAAACATGCCCGATCACAATTCCTCCGTCTTTGACCCCGATAAATCCGCGCATGCCTTTACTGCTATTGTCATCCGTTGCGATACTTCCGTCTCGCAAGAGCCGCGGATAGTTGGCCAGGGCTCCGCCGCTACTCGTATCTACCCCCCACTGCAGCGTTTGATCGTAAAACGACAAACTAGTTCCATAAGCGGCCACTAGCGGAATCGTCGAATACACATTGTTCGCCCGGTTAAGCACCGCCTTGGTACGGCCTGACACAGCCAACGTATCAAAACTATTTACCTTTCCTTGGCATCTGGCGTAATCGGGGGGACAAAAGTAAGCTCCGTTAATCCCGGCAAACCCGCCGGCTGCTGCAATATGCTCTGCCAAACTTTTGGTGGGGCAGTTATCACTGCAATCACTTTCGCTTGCCGTCTCGACCATAACCCTAGCACCTGGCGCTACTACCATCGCAACCACAAACTCACCTCGTTCCGTTACAACTTTTTGCCGGCTGTACCCGCTCGCTGCCAAGGTATTACTAACTGGGGCTGTCGCAACCATCGCTTTTGGTACCAAACTAGCCGCCAATTTATCGATTTCTCCTTGGACTTTATCGCTCTGCTCGCTGGCCTTTTGCCACTCTCCCAAGGATAAATAGTTCAAAAATTTTGCTAGTTCATTATCTATCGAGCTTACCTTCCCTCCAAAAACCGCCAAATCCGCCCGTGCTTCAAACAGCTTAGCCCCCTCGTTATACGTACTCTGGATATTCTTCATTTCTGCACTCAAGCTTGCATTTTTTACTACCTGATCCTCCTGCATCCACAACCGGTACTGCTCCGCACTGGCTTGTAACTCTGCCATTTCCCCAGCGCTGGTAGTTACCTGGGCCGTCAGTCCTTGTCTTGCCGTCGCCGCCTCCCACCAACTGATCGATAACCCGCCAATTAATGCCACCACATAAGTAGCTACCAATACCTTCCAAGCCCCGCTTCGGTAGAACTCGTAGAAAATTATCTTGAGTTGCTTCCACCAACCTCTTATCATCTACCCAATACTATATACTATCTGCTATGGATAGATTTAGCGCTGTCTGGCTCTCTCACTCTAGTATCTCGGCCTTTAAACACTGTCCCAGGTCCTACTACCTAGGTTCTCTCTATCGTGATCCCCAAAGCGGGCACAAAATCGGGCTGATTACTCCGTCCCTGGCTCTCGGGTCCGCTGTCCACGAGGTTCTCGAATCTCTCTCCATTCTCCCGACTTCAGATCGTTTTATAATCTCGCTGATTGATCGCTTCCAATCTGTTTGGCAAAAATTTAGCGGCCATAAGGGCGGGTTTAGTGATGCCGCTACCGAATCACGCTCCAAGGAAAAAGGAGAAGAGATGCTCCGCCGCGTGATGCAGCACCCAGGGCCATTGGAACGGAAAGCCGTCAAAATTGGCCAGGATCTCCCCCAATACTGGCTCTCCGAAGCCGATAATTTGATGCTCTGCGGCAAACTGGACTGGCTCGAATACCTGGAAGCCGAAGATAGTGTCCATATCATCGATTTTAAGACCGGGGTAGGGGAGGAACCCATCGATTCGCTTCAACTTCCGATCTACCACTTGCTCGCCCACAATTGCCAGACCTATCCGGTCAAAAAGGCCAGTTACTGGCACATTGCCAAGGACGACATGCCTATCGAGAAATCGCTTCCCGATCTCACCCAATCCCACGAATTAGTGCTCCAAATTGGGAAAGAGATCAAGTTGGCACGTGCCTTGAACCGCTTTAAATGCCCTCAAGGTGAACAGGGGTGCAAATATTGTTTACCATATGAAAAAATTCTGGATGGTAAAGCTACCTTTGTGGGTGAGGGTAACTACCACACCGACCTCTATGCCGACTTTACCTCCACCTTGCCCAAGAGTGAGATTTTGTAGTAGAATAGACTATGCCGCTCAAAAATCCTCACTCCAAATTTGTTTTCGTTTCTGGCGGCGTCCTCTCCTCGCTAGGCAAAGGTATCACCACTAGCTCACTCGCTCTGCTTCTGCAATCCCGCGGCTATGCGGTGACCGTGGTCAAATGCGAAAACTATCTCAATATCGATTCTGGCCTGATTAACCCCATCGAGCATGGTGACGCCTTCCTCTGCGAAGACGGAACCGAGACCGATATGGATCTCGGCAACTACGAACGTTTCCTCAACAAAAATCTTGGGGCCCACAACTTTATTACCATGGGCCAAATCTACAAAGCCGTGATTGATCGTGAACGCGACAATGGTTACCACGGCGAAGATATCGAGGCCATCCCGCACGTGACCGACGAGATTATCCGCCGGATCAAGCTGGCTGCCGAGCAGGATCACGCTGACATTTGTTTGGTCGAACTAGGCGGTACCACCGGTGAATATCAAAATGTACTCTACTATGAAGCCAGCCGGATCATGAAACTAACTGGCGGAGACACCGTCGTTCATGTTCACGTTTCCTACCTTCCAACTCCGGCTCACGTGGGTGAGCCCAAAACCAAACCGACTCAGCTCTCAGTCAAACAGCTCAATAGTATGAGTATCCAGCCCGACTTTTTGGTCGCTCGCTCCGAAACTCCCCTTGACACCCGTCGTCTTGACCGCCTGGCTCTCTTTTGTAACGTCCACAAAGACGATATTATCCTCAATCCCGACCAATCGACCATCTATCAAGTTCCGCTCTCGTTTTTGAAACAAGGTTTTGATACCAAAATTCTCGCCAAACTCGGTCTCCCCGCTCGCTCAGCCAAACTCAGTTCCTGGAAGAAATTTGTTAATCAAGCGCTCTCCCCCAAGGACAAATCGATCACCATCGCGATTGTTGGTAAATACTTCAAAACTGGCGACTACAATCTTCAAGATAGCTATCACGCTCTTTTCGAAGCCCTCGATCACGCCAGAATTGCCAGTGGGATTGATCTCAATATCAAAAGTATCAACTCCGCCGTCATCGAGAAAGATGGTACGGATCTTCTCAAGGGTATCGCCGGTATCATTGTCCCGATTGGCTGGGGTGCTAGAGGTACCACCGGCAAACTCATGGCCATCGAGTACGCTCGGAAAAATAAAATTCCCTATCTTGGCCTTTGCTACGGTCTTCAGCTCGCCGCCGTCGAATTTGCCCGCAACGTTGTCGGGCTCAAAGGTGCCAACTCAACCGAGATTGATCCCGCTACCCCCGACCCAATTATTCATGACATTCCTTTCGATCCTAAGTATCAACGGATTAAAGGTAATGGCGCCAGTATGCGCCTAGGTTCCTACCCCTGTATTCTCAAGCTCGATTCTCTGGCTACCCAAATCTATAAAACCACCAAAATCAACGAACGCCACCGCCACCGGTACGAATTTAATAATGCCTATCGCGAAGTTCTCGAAAAACATGGCTTTGTCATTTCCGGAACTTCCCCCGATAACTTCTTTGTTGAGATGATCGAACTTCCCAGGGAAATTCATCCTTTCTTTTTGGCTACCCAAGCCCATCCTGAGTACAAATCCCGCCCCCTCTCACCCCACCCGATCTTCTTGGCTTTCCTCCAAGCCGCCGATAAACATTCTTGACACTAAGATTAAAATATACTTCATGGCAATTATTGAAGTATTTGATATACATGGATTATCCATCGGTAAAACTAGTCTCGAGCACCCTCTCGCAGTACTTCGATCTTCAGATTCAGCCTTCGATACTATAGGTGTAGAACAAAAAGATCAAAAAGATTTTCTAGAGTTCTTTCTTTGGGACCTGCAGGGAGTTATATCTAGCTTTGTTCTAGATCCAGAATCAACTCTGGCAGTACTTTTCCATTTAGAAACACGAGCTGCTTCGCAAATCCAGGAAATAACAACTCTCAAAGGGCCACCTCTGCTTACAGGTGTTTTGTATAAACCAGTCAAGGATTACTTGCAACAAGTAAATTCAAATCAAAATAGATGATCTGCTGCCATTGCTGATTTTCCTTCTTCCTGATAAAATATCCCGCATGGCCAACTCTCTCGTACACAAAGACATTACTTTCCATGTCGGTGATACCATCCGGGTTCATCAAACCATCAAAGAAGGTGACAAGTCCCGTATTCAGATCTTCGAAGGTGTAGTCATCGCTATGCACAAACAAAATGACCCCACTTTTGTTGTCCGCAAAATCGCCACTGGCAGTATAGGTGTCGAAAAAATCTTCCCACTAAACGCGCCGGTTATCGCCAAAATTGAAGTCAAAAAGACCAGTTTTGTTCGCCGTGCCAAATTATATTACCTCCGTGAGCGCCTAGGTAAAGGTGCCACCAAACTCGCTGATTCCAAAAAGTCTTAATGCCTGAATTCAATTTTGAGATAACTGTCGGTCGACCCAAACTCCAAGATTATAAAGTTCTCTCCGCCGGGATGCTCCGTTACCACCGGGAACTTGGTCACCCGCGAACCTCCGAAACAATTAATATCTTCCTCAAAGATTCTAAGCACCAGGTTCACGGCGGGATTATCGGCACCGTCCTTTGGAATGGGCTTGAAATTAACTCTCTCTGGGTAGCCGAATCACTCCGCGGCCAAAATTACGGTCGTCAACTGGTTGAAGCGCTAGAAAAAGAAGGGGAGAAGAGGGGCTGTACCCTGATCTATACCAACACCTTCACCTGGCAAGCTCCCGGCTTTTACGAAAAACTGGGCTTTAAATCCTACGGTCAACTCGATAACTTCCCTCCCGGTAACTCCTTGATCTACTATTCTAAAAATTTGGAAGTATAATTTCGTTCATGAGTCTCAAAGGAGAGCGGGGAGAGATAAAAACTGACATGTTTGCAGCTTGGCAGTCTGCCAAATCAATTCAGATTGAAGAGAACATAAAAAATGGTGATGTGGTAGTAATAGAGGGTGATCCATATACCTTTTGGTTTAATGGAATAGACCCTACTACTGGGTTAGCCCATCTATTTAGACAAGGGCATCCCGAAGATGGTGAACCAGCTTGGGTCAGTAGAATGATCAGTGTGGCAAATGTCGTTACACTGGAAAATATGACCAGAGCCATGGCACTACACACCAACGTTGACCTTCACAGTGTCAATGGAGCTGAGGAAATAATAAATCTAGTTACTAAACGCTAACCATATTTGCGCGATCGCCAAAATTACTTGGGCAGTGGCAAGCATCAGCATAAATCGTTCGGTACGAGCAGCTTTTGCATTAAATTCAGTAATGGTAAGGATTAGACGCCGGAAAATCTCCGCATGTGAGCTCTCGGTGTACTGGCGCCGTTTATTCGAAAGCAAAGCAGTTACTATCTCCTCGGCTGTTTGTTGTTTTGGATCTAGTATCTTCATTTCTTGTGCCATCCAGAAAATTATATAACAAATGGTATACTATTTATCGATGGATGAAGTTTCGATGAAGCCAGTGTTTATCAATATCCCTTGCCCCACTAAAGAAGAGGCTATCAAGTTATGCACTGGCCTTCTTGAGCAAGAATTGTGTGTTACTACCAAGATTTATGAGCACGTCAGATTGATGTGGCTCGAAGAGAAGAAAATAACCGGCGACGATGTCGTGATCATGACCCTCAAAACGACAGATATTAATATCCCCAAAATTCATCGCTATATGGCCGAACACCATAGTTGGGGGAATCCCTGTGTCGAGGTCATCCCCATCATCGCTGATTTGTGTTGATTTGGTTTAATAAGGAAGTAAATATTCATTAGTATGGTTGACCCTAAAGTATTTGAAGGTTACTCAGAAAAAACGCAGCAGATAATCAAAACCACGCCCACAGATCGGGGGATTGAAATGTATGCGGATATGCTGGGTTTCCCTAATATTGATAGTTTAATTAGTGAATTTCCTAAAGGATGCCGTGTGCTCGATATTGGCGCTGGAAAGGAGACACTAAAAAAGGAATTAGCTGTTAAAAGGCCCGACTTAACTGTCTTTAGTATTAATCCATCCTTAGCACACGAAAGCTTTAGAGAAGCAAACAAAACTGCAAACGCGATTATCGCAATTAATCCCGAACTCCCAGTTGAGAGTGGGAGTTTCGATGTAGTCATAGATTCAATGGGTAGCGTTTACTACTCACAGCAAGAAAAAGAATATACTACTACTCAAGCCCACCTCTTTGAAATTACTCGAGTTCTGAAAAATGGAGGTAAGGCCTATATAGGTCCAACCTTTATAAACCCAAATACTGACTTTGAAGGAAAAGGCCGAGTTGGAATGCTCCTAGATAAAATTAGGGGAGTTAAATGGAGCCAAAAAGAATTTAATCCTCCGGGTGGCAATACTAAATGGCGATCATACCAAATCGAAAAAGCATTGTGATCGCCAATCCTCCACCTATCCTCAAACCCTCCCTTCCGTGATAAAATATTCTCCGTGGGGCCTATAGCTCAGTCTGGTTAGAGCACCTGCCTTTTAAGCAGGGTGTCCTGGGTCCGAATCCCAGTGGGCCCACGCACTTCAAGTTTCGTAGAAACATGAGAAGTGCATCCAGACACGTAGTGATCTGGGATGCCAAATAATTTTGGCCCCATCGTCTAGCCCGGTCTAGGACGACAGGTTTTCATCCTGTTAACTTGGGTTCGAATCCCAATGGGGTCACAACAGTTTCAATGGCCAAAATTGATACATAGTTTCTTATGAATTGGATTATTGCTAGCCTCTTAATGTTTGTTAGCTCGGTTGCTTTGTATCTTTGCGTGCGAAAAAGTAATACCCTCAAAACGCCGCAACAGCTTAATAACCTTGCGATGTTTCTAATCCCCATCCTTGTTTATATAGCCTTAACAGTCAAAACCCCAACTAGTTTTACACTTAAACCATTCGAATACTTACTGATTTTAGTTCAAGGTATTTTCTTTAGTTATCTGGGAAATGTATTTTCCCTAAAAGGAATCGAATATTCCCCAAACCCTGGGTATAGTCTAATTATTTCAAAAAGTTACGTTGTTTTTACGGCCATAGCTTCCATCTTTCTTTTTTCTGCTCCACTAACAATGAAATCAGGAATCGCTATCCTCTTAATCGTCTTGTTCTCAGCTTTAATTACGATCAATAAAGACAAAAGCAGAACTACTTCTAATAAATTGTGGTTACCCTATACGATGGGTGCATTTTTCTGCTGGGGTTTTTTGGCTTTAAGTTCTAAATATTTACTAAATATGGGCGTCCCCATTCTTACCCGGCTCATTTTGTCGATGCTAGTCGTAACCATTTTAATATTGGGAGAAATAAAATTGAAGAAAATAAAAGTCCTTCAAATTAACAAAACTCAAGTAATGACTCTATTGTTCATGGGTATATTTGGCGCAAGTTTCAATTACTTTATGCAAGTTGCATTTAATTTAGCCCCAAATGTTGGCTATGTTAACGCTACCAATGCCGCCTCAATTTCCTTACTAACCTTAATGTCTGCCCTTATTTTTAAAGACGAATTAACACCAAAAAAGATGATTGGCATATTTGGAGTAACTGCTGGACTGTTGCTACTTCTAATCTAAGATTTAATACTTAATGGGGATATACCTACATCAACTTCTCTCATGTCTAAATCAAATATAATCATAAATAATATTTTATTGACTCGGAAGATACAATAATACTATTACATATCTTGCCTAGGAGATTAATAATATGTTGAAAAAACTTTTTGGTTTTAAATCTAAAGAAGCTACTCCACCACTTACTCCGGATCAATATTCTGAAGCTGCAACAACCTTAGAACAAATATTAGGTCTAGAGTGGATTAATGAAATCCAAAAAGGACGAATTCCCTTTCCCGGAGAGTTTACGACGGTTGGTGAGCAACAAAAACGATTTATTTTTGTTTCTCCAGAGGGAGTTACCATTCATAATGCAAGGGTGAGAAATGTGGACCTACCATTTACTGTTTCCAAAGAATTTATCGACATAATAGATGGATCTTCGTTGGGTGATGCAAGGAACTATCTCCTAGATACTCAGCTAGTAGCCAATATGCTTCAGCTCATTAGTGATATTGCAAAAGATTAATCAACCCAATTGTCGAGCAATTTGTGTTATAAATAGACTAATGGTGTAGCACGCAACGCAAATTAGCTGTTGCGGAAAATTAGCTTGCCTGCTATCATAAATACCCGTATGTCTTCATTACATATCTCTATCAGTGCGGAACCAGTTTTCCACCTCCTCGGTATTCCTATTACCAACTCGCTTGCCACTTCCTACGTCCTTACCGCTCTTCTTCTTGGCCTCATTTATCTCGGCACCCGCAAACTCAAACTCAAAGGCACTTTTACCCGCGTCCAAATGTTTTTTGAATTCTTGGTTGAAGGCCTCTATGGCATTGTCGAAAGCATTGCCGGAACTACCAAAGCTCGCTTATTTTTCCCGCTGGTCATGACTTTCTTTATTTTTATCGTCCCTAGTAACTGGTCTGGACTTTTGCCTGGAGCCGGCAGTATCGGCTTTAATGGTCTTTTTCATGGTAAAGAAGTCTTTATCCCTATCCTCCGTGGTCCCACCGCCGACATCAACACAACTCTAGCCCTGGCCTTAATCGCCATGGGGATGGTCCAAGTCTATGGCTTTAAATTTCAAGGCATTAAATACCTCAAGAAATTTTTTAACTTTAGTAATCCCATCAATGGTTTTGTCGGGATCCTCGAACTGGTTTCCGAATTTAGCAAAGTGATCAGTTTCACCTTCCGTCTTTTTGGCAACATCTTTGCCGGTGAAGTTCTGATCTCAGTGATGACCTTCCTGGTCCCCGTTATCGCTCCCATGCCTTTTTACGCCCTAGAAATCTTTGTGGGAGTGATCCAAGGCCTAGTTTTCCTCATGCTCGCCACCGTCTTTATGAACATGGCCACCCTCGGTCACGGGGCAGATGAACATAGTTAATTAGTTAATAAATAATATAAGGAGCAATATATGGCAGATGTAGCAACAGTCGCCCAGGCAGCCGTCGATCTCAACGGTCTCGCCGTCGGATTATCTATGGGATTAGGCGCTTTGGGGCCTGGCATTGGTATCGGCCTGGTTGGTCTTGGTGCCATGCAGGCTATTGGGAGAAATCCTGACGCCGCCAGCAAAATTCAAACCAACATGATCCTGGGGTTTGCTTTTGCCGAAGCCCTGGCCATTTATGCTCTCGTTATCGCACTTATTCTCAAATTCGTCTAAAGGAGCACTATGGAAATTAATATTTGGCAGGTTCTCTTTCAAGTCATCAACTTTGGGGTGATCCTGTTTGTCCTCAACAAGATTCTTTATAAACCCGTGCTCAAACTTCTCGATGACCGCGCCAAGAAAATCAACGAAGGTCAGGCCATGGCGGAGAAAAATCTCAAAGAGGCGGCCGAACTCGACAAGGTTCGCAAAACCGAGCTCGCCAAAGTGAGAAAAGAAGCCTCCGCAATCATTAGTAAAGCCGAGGAAGAAGCTGCAGGTAAAGCCCATGCCCTTCTAGCTGAATCTCGTCAAAAAGCCAAAGAAGAAGCCGCCAAAATTGTCGCTAGCGGGACTAAGGAGCTCGAAAACTCCCGGAAATCTCTCGACAAAGAAGCTGCTCAACTGGGGCTGGCGATGGTTACCAAAGCTCTCGAAAAGACTCTCTCTGCCAAAGAAGTCGATGGCATTACTAGCGGTCTTTTGAAAGCCATGAAATAGTCTATGACTTATCTAATTACCTCAGCCACTCGTCTCTCTGCTGCCAATCTGGCTCTGGCTACCCAGCTAGCCACCAAACACTTAGAAGTGAGCGGCAAACCCACTGTGAAAATCGATCCGGCTCTCTTGGCTGGGGTTATCATCCAACATGGCGATCAAGTCCTCGATCTTTCTCTTGCCGGCAAACTCACTCGTCTAGCCAAATCACTGTAAAGGAACTTTGTATGACCAAACTCGTTCTCGATCAAATCAAACACTGGACTGATTCCGTCAAACCAGTGAGTACTGGGATTATCCAAAGTATCGGTGATGGGGTGGCCCAGGTCTCTGGTCTCTCCTCGGTCATGATGAGTGAATTGATCGAATTTCCCGGTAATACCTATGGCTTAGCCCTCTCCCTGCACACCGATCACGTCGGAGTCGTACTGCTTGGCGCCTACACTCATCTCAAAGAGGGTGATTCGGTTACCGCCACTGGCCAAATTCTCTCGATTCCGGTCGGTCCCAATTTCTTAGGAAGGATTGTCGATCCCTTGGGTCACGCCCTCGACGGTCAACCTGACCCAATTGGCGACGCCATCTACCCGATCGAGCGCATTGCTTCCGGGGTTATCACCCGTGAACACGTCAGTCAGCCTTTGCAAACCGGCATTATCGCCATTGACAGTATGATCCCAATCGGCCGCGGTCAACGTGAACTGATTATCGGTGACCGCAGTATTGGTAAATCTAGTATTGCCTTAACTACTGTTATCAATCAGGCTAAAGAGAACGTCAAATGTATTTACGTGACCATTGGCCAAAAACGCTCCTTCGTCGCCCAACTGGTCAACACCTTAACCCAATTCGGTGCCATGGACTATACGACCATTGTGGCCGCTACCGCCAGTGATCCAGCCTCCATGCAGTTCTTGGCTCCCTACGCGGGAGCTGCCTTGGGAGAGTACTACGCCCATAACGGTCAAGACGCGCTGATTATTTACGACGATCTGAGTAAACATGCCTGGGCCTATCGTGAAATCTCCCTCCTCTTGCGCCGCCCCTCCGGCCGTGAAGCCTATCCTGGCGATGTTTTCTATCTTCACTCTCGTCTGCTCGAGCGCGCCTGCCGCCTCAACAAGGCCTCGGGAGGTGGTAGTTTGACGGCTCTCCCCATTATCGAAACCCAAGCGGGCGACGTCTCCGCCTACATCCCAACCAACGTCATCAGTATCACCGACGGCCAAATCTATCTCGAAACCGATATGTTTAACTCTGGCTTTAAGCCCGCTGTTAATGTCGGCTTATCGGTCTCCCGGGTTGGAGGGGATGCCCAGATTAAAGCCATGAAAAAAGTGGCTGGACGCTTGCGCCTTGACCTGGCTCAGTATCGCGAACTCGCCGCCTTCTCTCAGTTTGCTTCCGACTTAGATAGCAAAACCAAGGCTAGTCTCGATCAGGGGGCCCGGCTTTCCGAAATCCTTAAACAAGGCTGGGACGAACCCTTGCCCGTTGCCAGTCAAGTCGCGCTCGTTTGGACAGTGATCGAAGGCTACACCCAGAAAATTACCCTCCCCAATATGACCGAATGGAAAAATATTTACCTTTCCTACTTAGCTTCCTCCGAACTAGGCCAAAAATTAACTGCCACTATCAAAAAAGAAGGAGTACTCTCCGATGACACCATTAAAGTACTCCACCAGGTAGCCAAAGCTGTCGAAACCAATGCTACACACCTCTTTATGGCAGAAAGCGAGTAGGCCATGGGTAGTCTAATCGGCATCAGACGGCGCATCAAATCAGCCAAAAATATTTCTCAAATCACCAAAGCTATGGAAATGGTTAGTGCCAGCAAAATGAAAAAAGCCCAGGATGCCGCTCTCTCTTCCCGCGCCTTTACCGACAAACTGCAGGAAATTATCCACAAGGTTGGGACCGGCATCAGTCCCCATGACCACCCCTTAGCCAAACAGAATTCTACCAACTCTATTCTCATTGTTCTCATTTCTACCAATAAGGGTCTTTGTGGAGGCTTAAACGTCAATCTCTACCGCTCCCTTCTCGACTTTGCGGCAGAACACGCGAGCCTTACTCTGCAAATTGCGACGGTGGGTCGCAAAGCCAAATGGGTTACTCCCCAAAATAAAACCAATTTACTGGCCAAATTTAACGATTTGGGCGAAACCGTCACCTTCGCCGAAACCAGGAGTATCTCCAACTTCATTATGGAAACTTATACCAAAGGAGAAGTTAGTTCCGTCTACCTTGCCTACCCCAAATTTATCTCTACCATTCAAAATGAAATTACCTTTTTTCGCCTTCTCCCTTTTGGTGCTACCAGTTCCAATTCTGTCAGTAACTACACTATCGAGCCCAGTGGAAGCGAACTCTTAAATAGTCTGCTTCCTTATCAAATTGAGATGTCGGTCTATCAAACCTTGCTCGAAGCTAGAGCCGTCGAGCATTCCGCTCGCATGGTTGCTATGAAAAATGCTTCCGACAATGCTCGTGACTTGATCGGCAACTTGACCCTCGATTACAACCAGGCACGTCAAAGTGCCGTGACCAGCGAACTTCTTGACGTCACTACCGCCAGAATGGCAATTGAATAAATATGTCTAATACAACTATCAATACATACTAGGAGCATCATGAAAAACACACTCAAATCCGGCACTATTACCCAAATCGTCTCCGTCGTCATTGACGTTGATTTTGGTGCTCACGTTCCTGGGCTCTACAACGCGCTAACTGTCGCCAAACCTGACGGCTCAAAGGTTGTTTTGGAAGTTGAGCAGTTGCTGGGTAAAGGTGTTGTCCGCACGATCGCCATGAGCACTACCGACGGCTTGAAACGCGGGATGACCGTGCTTGATACTGGCGCTCCGATCACCGTCCCCGTTGGCCCCGGCAGTCTTGGCCGAATTTTCAATGTCCTAGGGGAACCTATTGATAACAAAGGCCCCGTCAAAGCTGATCATCTCTCTCCCATTCACCGCTTAGCTCCAACTTTTGTCGAGCAAAGTGCCACTCCTAGTATTTTAGAAACTGGGATCAAAGTCGTTGATTTGATTGCTCCCTTTGCCAAAGGAGGCAAAGTCGCCGCCTTCGGTGGCGCCGGTACCGGCAAAACCGTCATTATGCAGGAATTGATCAGAAATATCGCCGAAGAACCCTCCGGTCACTCCGTCTTTGCTGGGGTTGGGGAGCGTACCCGCGAAGGTAACGATCTCTACCACGAAATGCAGGATTCGGGCGTTATCAAAAACACTACTATGATCTTTGGCCAAATGAACGAGCCACCCGGCAGTCGTCTCCGTGTTGCTTTAACTGGCTTGACCTTTGCCGAGTACTTCCGTGATGTGGCCGGTGAAGACGTTTTGCTCTTTATCGATAATATCTTCCGCTTTAGTCAGGCCGGCGGCGAAGTTTCGGCTCTTTTGGGCCGGATCCCCAGTGCGGTCGGTTACCAACCCAACTTAGCTACCGAGATGGCCGCCCTTCAGGAGCGAATTACCAGTACCAAGAAGGGGAGTATTACCAGTTTCCAAGCAGTCTATGTTCCCGCCGACGACTACACCGATCCGGCTCCCGCCACCACCTTTAGTCATCTTGATAGTACCATCGCTCTTGAGCGGGCTTTGGTGGAACAGGCTCTCTACCCCGCGGTTGATCCGCTAACCAGTAACAGCAAAATGCTCTCTCCCGACATTGTGGGAGTTGAACACTATCGGGTGGCTCGGGCAGTGCAAAAAGTTCTCCAGCGCTATAAGGACCTCCAGGATATTATCGCCATCTTGGGAATTGACGAGCTCAGTGACGAAGACAAATTAGCTGTTTCCCGTGCCCGTAAAATTCAGCGCTTCCTCACCCAACCCTTCTTTGTCGCCGAACAATTTACCGGTATTCCCGGCAAATATGTCAAAGTCAGTGAAACTATCCATGGCTTTGATCAAATTTTGTCCGGTGCGCTGGATCATATTCCCGAAGGTGACTTTTACATGAAAGGCACCATCGCCGAAGTTATTGAAACCAACAAACAGGGGAAATAGCTCAAGATGACACCTCAACTTACCCTCGATCTTGTCACTCAGGAAAAACGCCTCTTCACTATCCCCGTTTCAAGCGTTACCGCTCAAACAGTCGAGGGGGAGATCACCATTCTCCCCGGGCACGTCCCTCTTTTAACTCGGCTCACCGAGGGTATCTTGCGCTTTACCGCAGGCGCCGGCGAACAAGTTTTCGCCATTTTTGGTGGGTTTCTCGAAGTAGGTTCAGATAATCAAGTTAACGTGCTGGCAGATTCGGCGGTTCGCGCCGAGGATATCGATCTTGCCAAAGTCGAATCCGCCAAAAAACAAGCCGAAGCTACGTTGCTGGATAAATCCCGCGAACTCGAATTTGCCGATGCCGAAGCCGCGCTTCGCCGCGCCTACCTCTCCATTCGTGCCGCCCAAAAAAGCAGTAAGCCCCGCCACTCCCAAACCTAACTCTCTATTTGCCTTTCGTTCGGGAAATCGCTAGTATACAGGTATGACCAGAGTTCTTGGGATTGATCCCGGTACCCATCGTTTGGGTTGGGCCGTGATTGGCGGCACCAAATCCAAGCCTCATCTACTTGCCTGTGATGTTCTCGAGTTTCCTCAGCATACAAGCTCTGCGGAGTATCTCCAAAAAATCCACTCTTTTATCGACTCACTCCTTTTAAAATACCATCCCGACAAGCTTGGCATTGAAGCCTTATTTGCTCAAAAAAATGTCAAAACGGCTATCCAAGTCGCCGAAGCACGCGGCGTCATCCTTTTTACTTTTGCTGCCCGTGGATACGTCTGGCACGAACTCTCCCCCAACACCGTTAAATCCGCCGTCGCGGGTGCAGGTAATGCTGGCAAAGCCGAAGTCCGGCGTATGGTAGGATTACTTCTGAACCTTGATACTGCCCAACTATTAGACGATACGACGGATGCTCTGGCCGTTGCTCTGGCCGCTCAAATCTTATGATTGCCTACTTATCTGGCACGCTCCTTACTCATACCGCTGGGGGAGCCATTATCGAAGTTGGTGGGGTGGGCTACGATGTTATCGGTCTTTGGCTCGGCCGCCAGACTGTCGGGAGCAAACTCTCACTCTATCTCTATCATTATCTCGAAAATCAATCTATTCCTCGGCTTATTGGCTGCCCCTCTGCCGAAGCCAGGTCACTCCTTTTGGAACTCATTAGTGTAAACGGCGTTGGCCCCAAAATGGCTGGCAAAATTCTCGATTCCGCCTCAGTCCCTGCCCTCAAAACTGCCATTACTTCCGCTGATCTAGATTTTTTGACCACGATCAAAGGTCTCGGCAAAAAAACCGCCCAGAAAATCATTCTCGATCTGGGTAAAACCCTCGTCGACTCCCAATCTTCCGCCCATGGCTATATCTATGAAGCTCTCCGGGAACTTTCGTTCGAAAAACGCGAGATTGACCGCGCCATCGAACACTCTGACTTAACTGGCAAAACTGAAGCCGAAGCCTTGGGTATTATTCTCAAAGCTCTGGGGAGGACCTCATGATTGAACCACTCCTAGATACCGTCGTTAGTGCCGAGGAGGCCCAACTCGAAACCAGCCTGCGTCCGCGTGTTCTGACCGATTTTGTTGGTCAGCCGCGACTCAAAGATTCTCTCGGAGTGGCGCTCCAAGCCGCCAAGAAGCGCCACGAACCGCTTGATCACGTCCTTTTGTATGGACCACCGGGACTCGGCAAAACTACCCTAGCTCACATTATTAGCCACGAACAAGGTGGCAATATCCACGTTACTTCTGGTCCTGCGCTAACTCGGGCAGGGGACTTGGCTGCTCTTTTGACCAACCTCGAAGAGGGGGACGTCCTTTTTATTGACGAAATTCACCGGCTTAGCAAAGTGGTTGAAGAAACTCTCTATTCGGGGATGGAGGATCAACGCCTCGATTTAGTTCTGGGCAAAGGTCCGGCTGCCCGAACCGTCTCCATTGAACTCAAACCCTTTACTCTGGTCGGGGCGACTACTCGCTATGGAGCCTTGAGTGGTCCACTCAGGAGCCGCTTTGGCATCATTAACAAACTCGAATACTATAGCCCCAAGGATTTGACAACCGTTCTCTCTCGCTCCGCCAAAATTCTCAAAATCAAACTTGATCCCTCCGCCACCGATTCACTGGCTCAAAGAGCTCGCGGCACTCCTCGAATCGCCAACCGGCTCCTCCGTCGTGCCCGTGATACCGCCGAAATTCGCTATCATGGTCACTTAGGCCTAGAAGCTGTGACCGAAACTCTCAAGCTCCTCGAAATTGATGCGTTAGGACTTGATGCCTCTGATCGTGATCTTTTGACCCATATCATCAAACATCATCGGGGTGGCCCTGTCGGCATTGAAACCCTCGCTAGTGCCCTCTCCGAAGACGTTGGGACCATCGAAGAGGTCTACGAACCCTACTTGATTCAGCAAGGCCTGCTCACTCGGACCAAACAGGGTAGGGTCGTGACTAGTCTTGCCTACACCCATCTAAAACTATCTCACTCATGAAACTTTTTTTATATTTTCTAATTCCTATTTCCTATTTCCTACTTTCTGCGTCGCCTATTGCGGCGCTTTACGATCCTCGCACAGTTCCCAATAACAAAGTCGGAATTCACGTCCTCTCTCCTGACGAAATTGATACCGCCGCAACTTTGGTTAATTCTCATGGCGGAGACTGGGGCTATATCACCGTTCCTATCCAACCCACCGATCGCGATTTACCCAAGTGGCAAAAATTTATGGAAAAATGCTCTTCTCTCCACTTGATCCCCCTTATTCGTATTACCACCATCCCCCAAGGCGGTACCTGGGAAAAAGGGCAGGATACCGATTTGGTTGATTTTGCCAACTTTCTCGATGAACTGAGCTGGCCGGTTGAGAATCGCTATATTATCCTGTTTAACGAAGTTAACCGTGACGCTGAGTGGGGAGGGACTGTCAACCCAGCCAAATATGCCGAAATTGTCAAAAATGCCCGTACTATTTTCAAAGAACGCTCGGCCGACTTTTTTCTGCTAGGCCCGGCCCTCGATGATGCACTCCCCAATTCTTCTTCATCTCTCTCAGCCGTCAACTATCTCTCGGCTATGTATGCTCACGATCCAGCTATCTGGTCCTACTTTGACGGCTATGCCTTCCATAGTTATCCCAATCCTGGTTTTAGTGCTCCTCCAACCCGTACCGGGATTCCCAGTATTGTTTCCTACCGTTATCTTTTTACCCGCTACAAACTGAGTGATAAACCCGTCTTTATCACCGAAACCGGTTATGACCAAACCAAGGTCAGTGGTGACAAGCTCAACTCCTATTGGCAGAAAGCCTGGGAAATCTGGCAAGCCGACCCCAAAGTCGCTGGAGTTACTCCCTTTCTTCTGGAAGGGGGCGAGCAATTTAAAGGTTTCTCGCTAAATTCCGTCCCCGAGCTCTATACCAATTTGCCCAAAACGGCCGGGGTCCCCAAGCTAGGCACCAAATCCCCCGATCGCTCAGCTGACAATTCCTATACCCATACCGGTTTACTGTCTCCCTGGACTCGTTTCCCCCTTCTTTTTGAGCTTGAAAATATTGTCCGCACTATTTTTGGTCTACCCCAAAAAACTACCCTTCAACTAAATGATCAATCCTTGATCGTTGAACTCGCCGAGACTCCCAAACAATGGGAAAAAGGTCTCTCCAATCGCGCCTCCTTATCCGGAGCCGATGGAATGCTTTTCGTCTTTCCCTCCGCCCATGTCCCCATTTTTTGGATGAAAAATACCCATTTTCCCCTGGATATTATCTGGATCAAAGATAATTTGATTGTCGAAATTACTCCCAGTGTCCCGGTCGAGGTCAGCGACTCGCTTCCAACTTACTCCCCCCAAATTCCGGTCAATGCCGTGCTCGAACTCCCCGCTGGCTACGCCGCCCAAAACAATCTGAAGTTAGGTGACCAAATTGTCTATGACTAACTTTCTTTTTCATGGTGAAGATCAGGTTGGTTCTCGTCAATTCCTGATTGAACAGCTTGACCTTGCTCGCAAAAGCTCCCAGGAGATTCGCTCCCTCGATGGCTCCAAGCTGACGGCTCGTGATCTCGAAAGCACCCTGGCTACTACCAATCTTTTTGCGTCCGAAACTATTGTGATCGAAAATCTTTTCTCTCGACTCAAATCCAAAGACAAAGAGTCCTGCCTCAAGTTAATCTATGCCTATTCTGGCCCCAAACAACTTTGTCTCTGGGAACCCAAGGAAATCGCCAAAACTCCACTGGCTAAACTAAACTCTTCCTGGAAAATTACTCTCGCCAAACTTCCTACCCAGCTCTTTACCTTTCTCGATTCTCTCTATCCCGGCAATTTATCCCGCGCTCTTACCCTATTTCATCAACTGCTTACCAAAAGTGACCCCTCTCTCATCTTTTTTATGCTCTCGCGCCAGCTGACTAATCTCCTCCTTGCTCAATCCGGCTCTCACGCCAAATTGGCCCCCTGGCAGCTGACCAAACTACGCGCACAAAGCGCTCGCTGGAGCGAAGCCCAATTAATCCACTTTCACGACGAACTTGTAAGAATCGATTACCAGACTAAATCCGGCACCACCAAACTTGATCTAACTACCCAGCTTGACATTCTACTGGTAAATTTACTAGGATGAAGGCCTGGTTATTAAAAGGAGGACACTCTATGGCGTTTAACCCAGCAGTCTTTAAAGCTTATGACATCCGTGGCCGTTATCCTGATGATATTGACGAAGATTTTGCCTACAAACTAGGTTTTGCCTACGCTGATTTGCGCCAAAAAGAAGAGAACAAAGATCATTTAACTGTGCTGGTTAGCCGCGACATGCGTTTGTCCAGCCCCTCCCTTCATCAAAGTTTGATTGCCGGCTTAATTGATAGCGGAGTAGATGTCATTGATATTGGCTTAGCTTCTACTCCCACGATGTACTTTGCCGCCGCCTTTTACCAATGTGATGGGGGGATTCAGGTTTCTGCCTCTCACAATCCCAAAGATGACAATGGGTTTAAAATTGTCCGCACTCGCTCAGTTCCCGTCAGTGAAGATACGGGGATGTATCAACTCCGGGATCTTTGTGCCACCATAACCCCCCAAAAATCCGCTCAACCAGGTAAGCTCACGCACAAAGAGGGGGTCCTCGATGATCTCTACCAATCAGAACTTGCCGAAACCAACGTCGACCCTTCAATTATTAAACCCTTCAAAATTGTTATCGATGCCGGCAACTCTATGGGTGCTCTCGATACTGCCAAGATATTCGAAAAACTACCCTGCACATTGATTAAACTCAATTTTGATCTCGACGGCTCCTTCCCCGCTCATCAACCAGATCCCCTGGTTGATGCCAATTTACAGCCTACTATCGACAAAGTTATTGCCGAACATGCCGACCTCGGTATTGTTCCCGACGGTGACGGTGATCGCTACTTTTTTGTTGACGATCAGGGCCAGATTATCCGCCAGGAAATTCTCCGCGGTATTATGGCTCAGATTGCCCTCAAGGAGAAGCCAGGTTCAACTGTTGCCTATGATATTCGTCCCGGCAAGATTACGCTTGATATGATTCTCGAAGCCAAAGGCAAACCGCTGGTTACTCGGGTAGGTCATTCACTTATCAAGGAATCAATGATTAAAAATGATGCCGTTTTCGGCGGCGAATCATCGGGGCACTATTTCTATAAATTTAGCTATGGTACCTTTGAAGCTCCCTTTGTTTTTGTGCTCAAATTTCTCCAATATGTTTCAGCTCAAAATAAACCTGTCTCAGAGATTATTAAACCCCTGAAAAAATATTTTCATTCTGGCGAGATTAACTCTATCGTCGCTGATAAAGTTGGCAAAATTGCCGAGCTTACCGCCAAGTATCAGGATGCCAAGAACATTTCGACTCTCGATGGTGTGACTATCGAATATAATAATTTCTGGTTTAATGTTCGGCCGAGTAACACCGAAAATAAGCTTCGACTCAATCTTGAGGCTGTTGATCAACCCACCATGGAAGCCAAACGCGATGAAGTCCTCAATCTGATAAGATCATAACCATATGAGTATTCTTGATTCGCGCACTGAAATCAAAAAAATTGACCAATCCGGACTCCTCGATTCTGTCGAGGCATTAGGACTGCAGATCCAGGATACGTTAGAACAAACCCAATCATTCTCGGTTCCACCTGAGTACTCCCAAGTTAAAAACGTGGTCGTCTCTGGTATGGGAGGATCGGCTCTGGCAGCCCACATTATCAAACATGCCTTCAAATCCGAGCTCAAAGTTCCCTTCGAGGTAGTGAGTCATTACTCCCTTCCTAATTATGTCAACGCAGACTCCTTAGTTCTCCTCTCCAGTTACTCCGGTACCACCGAAGAGACCCTCCAAGCTGCAGTCGAAGCCAAATCTCGTGGCGCAAAGGTCATGGTGATAACGAGTGGCGGCAAACTGGCCGAATTGGCCAAGGCTGAATCATGGCCGCTCTATCAAATCCAGGTTAACCACAATCCCTGCAATCAGCCACGCTTAGCTATTGGCTACGCGCTCGCCGGTCAGCTTATTATGTTCGGACGAGCCGGTATCATCTCCGACCAATCATCCGTCCTCTCTCAGGTAGTAAAAAACCTTCCCGCTCTCGTTACTCGTCTTCAGCCAGAGTCAACCGCTAACAACACCGCCAAAATGCTTGCCTATGCTGCCTACGACAAACATATCGTCCTAGTGGGTGCCGAGCATCTAATCGGCGCTGTCCACGTCGCCAACAATCAAATCAACGAAAATAGTAAGGTTTTGACCAGTGAATGGTCACTGCCCGAGTTTAATCATCACTATCTCGAGGCACTCCAATTTCCCAAACTTGCCAAAGATACCACGATCTTCTTCCTTTTCAATTCTGCACTCTACACTGAACGTGTCCACAAACGTTTTCCGTTGACTCAGACTTTGATTGAACAAAAAGGTTACGAGGCTCACCTCATCCAAGCAACGGCTCCCACCGTCATCGAACAAATTTTTGAAATTATCCAGCTTGGAGAATTCGTCGCAAACTACCTCCCGATCCTTTATGGTATCAATCCCTCTCCCATTCCCAATGTGGACTGGTTTAAACAAGAGATGGCCAAATGATGCACCTTAGGGGGCACCTTCAGGGTGTAACCCCGTAGGGTCAGTAATCCAAATCAATCATCTCATTGTAAATTATTTCCACATCTCCAGTCTCCTCTACAAACGATTTATAGCTCAAAAAATCATTGGTTCTCGAAAAGCTGTATAACACATCAGCAGGTTTAATCCACGGCTGTTTAAACAAGCCAAGATAATTACCGTAGCTTGAGTATTTATAATCCTTTAAGCCTTCAAGGTGTAACCTTGTAGGTCTTTCCGGCAAAGGATTTCTATGAATATATTTACTTAAATACTTAAGTTGTTCCTCACTATCGACCTTAACTGTTTTATATGTGCCTTGGAACAAGGCGCCAACGCGATGGTACTTGCGATTAAAATACATCACGTACTTTGTAAATAAAGACTGCATAAAACTCGCCATTCCACGCTGCGTAATCTGCTTAAGTAATAAATGAAAATGATTAGGCATCAAACAATACGCAACAAGTTCTATTTCCTGAGAAAAATTATTTAAAGCACGTGATGGAGGTATGGTTCTATTAAACTCATCCTTCAGGGTTGAACCCTGTAGGGTAGGGGAAGATAAATATAGTTTTAAGTATCCGATAAACTTCTTATAATCTTCCTCATCTAAAAATATTTCCCTCTTCTCTACTCCACGGTTGTAAACGTGGTAATATCCACCTTCCACATACTGTTTAACAATATTTTTTGCAGGCATACCTTCAGGGTGTAACCCCGTAGGGGTTTACTTAGTTCAATATACATCATATATTGAATATATGACTGCCCCAAAGTTCGTTCTCTGGTTCCACGAAATTGATAAAGATGATATTGCCCGTGTCGGGGGCAAGGGTGCTAACTTGGGCGAGATGACCAAGGCCGGCTTCCCCGTACCTGGTGGATTTGTCGTGACCAGTAGTGCCTACCGTCACATGATTGAAGAAAATCAGCTCGAAGACAAAATTAAAGCTCTTCTAAAAGGCTTGAATGTGGAAGATGCCGATGCGCTCAATCGTGCCAGTCACGAAGTCCAAAAAATCATCGAGCGTTCTCCTTTCCCCCAAGCCATCGAAGAACAGGTTTATAAAGCCTACGACAAATTAGGCTCTAACCCACTGGTGGCCGTGCGAAGTAGTGCCACCGCCGAAGATCTCCCCAATGCCAGCTTTGCCGGCCAACAGGAGACCTATCTGAATGTTCGTGGCGATGCCTCACTCCTAGTTCATATTCGCCGAGCTTGGGCCAGTCTCTTTGAACCTCGGGCCATCTACTATCGGGTCAATCAAGGTTTTGATCATTTCAAAGTCGCCCTCGCTGTGCCAGTTCAAAAAATGGTCCAGTCAGATGTCTCCGGAATCATGTTTACCGTGAACCCCGTGACCAACGACAAGACCCAAATCATTGTCGAGGCTATCTGGGGCTTGGGAGAAAAAATTGTCCAAGGGGCAATCACTCCTGATCATTACGAAGTCGACAAAACCAGTCTCGAATTAGTTACCCATCGCACGGTTCCCCAAACGATCGAAATGGTCAGAAGTGGCGACGGCAACATTGATCGCAAAGTCCCAGCCAGCCGCATTCACAAGCGCAAATTAACCGATGCTCAAGCAGTCGAAGTCGCCAAACTCGGCAAAAAACTGCATCAGCACTACTTTTTCCCTCAGGATATCGAATGGGCGATCGAAAATGGCAAATTATTTGTAGTCCAAACCAGGCCGATCACGACCATTACGGCCACCACCGCCAAACAGGCCGCTGTCGACAAAGCCGTCCAAACTATTACCGGCCCAGTCATTCTAACGGGAGAGCCTGCTAGTCCTGGCGTTGCCACTGGTATTGTCAATATTCTCAAATCAGCCCGGGAAATTAATCGCATCAAAGCCGGTGACATTTTGGTCACGGATATGACTACTCCCGACTTTGTTCCTGCGATGAAAAAAGCGGTAGCCATCATTACCAACAAAGGCGGTCAAACTAGCCACGCCGCGATCGTCAGCCGCGAGCTCGGTGTTCCCTGTGTCGTGGGCACCAAAACGGCTACAACGTCGCTCAAACCAGGTCGGGTTGTCACAGTCGACGGCGCCAAAGGAGAAGTTTACGCAAGTAGTCTCAAAGCCTCTTCTGTCAATTTTGCTCCCACTCAAGCGGCCTACCACGCGCCCGCCGTTACCCTCAAAACTGCCACCAAAGTCTATGTTAACTTGGGTGAACCTGATCTTGCTGAGGAAATTGCCAAGCGCAATGTCGATGGAGTGGGACTATTGCGGGCCGAATTTATGATTGCCAATATCGGCACTCATCCCAAAAAACTCATCAAAGACAAGCAAAGCCACGTTTTTGTTAATCAACTGGCCGAGGGTATGAGCAAAATCTGTGCGGCTTTTGGCGACCGACCGGTAGTCTACCGCGCCACTGATTTCAAAACTAACGAATACAGCCACCTCAAAGGCGGCAAAGAGTACGAGCCCGTTGAACCCAATCCCATGCTCGGTTATCGCGGAGCCTATCGCTACATTCACGACGCCGACGTCTTTGAGCTCGAGCTCGAAGCCATCAAAAAAGTCCGCCAAAAATTGGGTTACAAAAATCTTCACTTAATGATCCCCTTTGTTCGAAATGTCAGAGAAATGCAGCAAGTCAAAAAACTCGTGATTGCTTCCGGACTCCCTCGTACCTCTACCTTTAAACTCTGGATGATGGTCGAGATCCCGGTTAACGTCATTCTTCTCGATTCCTTTATTGATGTTGGTATTGACGGCATCTCCGTCGGGACCAACGATTTGACCATGCTTATGCTTGGCACCGACCGTGACAATGAAACAGTGGCTTCCGACTACGACGAGCGTAACCCCGCCGTCCTCTGGGCTCTCGAACATATCATCAAAACCGCCCACAAACGCGGGGTGACCGTGAGTGTCTGCGGTCAAGCTCCCAGTTCTCACTCCGACTTTGCCGAATTTCTCTGTCGGCTAGGGGTAACTAGTGTCAGCGTGACCCCCGATGTCATCGACAAAACCCGCCAAGTTCTCTACGACACCGAACTTAAACTTATCAAAAAGTAATATGCCCAAAATTACCCGGATCATTGCCCGCGAAATTCTTGACAGTCGCGCCGTCCCCACCGTCGAAGTCTCGGTTTTGACCGATTCCGGTGTTTTTGGCACCGCTTCAGTCCCGTCCGGCGCCAGTACCGGCAAAGCCGAAGATGTTGAGCTCCGCGACAATGATCCCGCCCGCTTCAATGGCAAGGGAGTGCTCAAAGCCGTCGGGAATGTAAATACCGTCCTTGGTCCAGCTTTGCTTGGTCACGATGTTTCCGATCAAGAGGGGATTGATCAACTTATGCTTAACCTTGACGGGACTCCCAACGAAAGCCGCTTGGGGTCTAACGCCATTCTCGCTGTCTCGATCGCCTCTCTCAAAGCCGCCGCCAGTGCTGCCAATGTGCCTCTTTTTAGCTACATCAACACTCGTTATCACCCTCACACTCCGCCCAAGATTCCCGGCCCTGTTTTTAATCTTATTAACGGCGGTAAACATGGCGCGGGTAATCTCGATTTCCAGGAATTTCATGTGATTCCTAGTACCAAGATGTCTTATCATGATGCCCTTCGGGCCGGCACCGAAACCTGGACTAATCTCAAAACAGAGCTCATTCGTCGTAACGCGGTCCATAGTGTCGGAGACGAAGGTGGGTTTGCCCCCAACCTTTTTACCAATGCCGACGCTCTCGAAATCTTGGCTTTAGTCATCAAAAACTCCTCCTACCGGCTTGGTCAAGAACTTTTCCTGGGCCTAGACGTTGCGGCTGATGAGTTTTTTGTCAGCAACAAATATCCCATCAAAGACTCTCCTCGCCCTCTCTCTCGCGAGGAATTAATTGCCCTTTACGTCGATTTGGTCAAAACCTATGGTCTTTTGAGTCTTGAAGATCCGCTCGCCCAAGAGGACTGGGAAGGTTGGCAACAACTGGTAGCGGCTCTTCCTGACACTACCATGATTGTTGGCGATGATTTGGTCTCCACCAATGCCAAACGCCTGCAAAAAGCCATTGACCAAAAAAGCTGTACAGCGGTAATCGTCAAACCCAACCAAACAGGCACTATTACCGAAACTATTGAGCTCATGAAAGTTGCCGAGGCCAATCACATTAACACCATCGTTTCCCACCGCTCCGGCGAAACCAACGACACCTTTATCGCCGATTTTGCCGTGGGGATGAGTTCTTCGTACGCCAAATTTGGGGCTCCCGACCGAGGTGAACGGGTTGCCAAATATAACCGCCTCCTCGAAATCGAGCAATATCTAGCTCAAGAGTCGTAATGAGCAAAAATCGTGTTGTCTTAGTCATTTTGGATGGTTGGGGGATTGGACCTACCTACGCGGGTAATGCCATCAAGGCTGCTCAAACTCCTACCATGAATCTGTTGACCAATAGCTTCCCTCATACCGAGCTTTTGGCCGCTGGCGAAGCGGTCGGCCTTCCCAAAGGGGAAGACGGCAATACCGAAACCGGTCATCTCAATATTGGGGCTGGTCGGATTGTTTACCAGGACCTCCCAAGGATCAATATGGCTATTGCCTCCGGAACCTTTTTTCAAAACAAAGCTTTTCTCCAAGCTGTGGAGCACGTCAAAACTCATCATAGCCACCTTCACTTACTGGGCTTGATTGGGCAGGGTGGAGTTCACAGCAGTAACGATCACCTTTTTGCCCTCCTCCATTTTGCCCAAGAGCAAAAACTTGATCAAGTCTATCTTCACCTAATTACCGATGGCCGCGACTCCCCCCCCACTTCTTCACCCTCATACCTAGCCGTCATCGAACAAACTCTCGCCAAACTCGGCCTTGGCCAAATCTGTACTATTATGGGTCGCTATTTCGCTATGGATCGCGATCACCGTTGGGAACGTATCCAAGTTGCCTACGACGCTTTGGTTAATGGGGTCGGAGAGGTTAGTACTAACCTTGCCTCCACCATTCAAGCTAGACACACCGCCAAAGAAACCGATGAATTTATTAAACCCATTATTGCCCAAGGCACCCCCCGAATCAGCGATAACGATGCCGTCATTTTCTTTAACTATCGTATTGATCGGCCGCGTGAACTTACTCGTGCTCTGGCCATGACTCAACCCGACTTTACCAAAGTTCCCGAATCCTTCGATCCCTATGCCATTAAATACCAGCATTCTCACTTGAGTTATACCGCTCCCGTCAGTACGGGTTTTGTCCGCCAGAAAATTTGCCAGAATCTCTTCTTTGTCACTATGACCGAATACGAAAAGAATAACTCCGCCGCCCCCGCTTTCCCCCCCGAATTTGTCGAGATGCCGCTCTCTCGGGTGGTGGCTCTCTCCGGCCGTCGTCAGCTTAAACTCTCCGAAAGTGAAAAGGAACGTTTTGTCACCTACTACTTTAATGGCCAGCGGGATCTTGCCTTCCCTGGTGAAGATGTCCAGATTACCCCTTCTCCCAAGGTTCCTACCTACGATTTAAAACCCGAAATGTCCGGCGCCGAACAAACCGCCAAACTAATTCAAGCTATTCAGTCCAATCTTTACGATCTGATCGTCATCAATTACGCCAATCCGGATATGGTTGCCCATACCGGCGATTTGGCCGCTTCAATCAAAGCCTGTACGCTAGTTGATGGTTGGGTTCGGCAGATTTACGACCGGGTGATGCAGGATGAATCCTGGAGTCTCTTAATTACCGCCGATCATGGAAATGTCGAAGAATTGATTAACCTCCAAACTGGCGAGAAAGATACCGAACACTCTTCCTTCCCAGTCCCTCTTATTATCGCTGGTCGCGCCTATCAACACACTCTCAAACAACTTCCTCGCGGGATTCTCGGTGACATTGCTCCAACCATTCTCAAAATTTTGGGTATTCCTAAGCCTAGTGGCATGTCAGGTCGCAGCCTACTCTGATTCACCCTTCTGCAAAACCAACACCAACTCTCCCTTCACACTCTTTGCCTGGTACATCTTAATTAGCTCCTCCACCGTCCCTTCCCTTCTTTCCTGGTGCATCTTCGTTAGCTCTCGCATTAACACTCCTTTCACTTCTCCCATTACATCTTTGATCAACTCCAGATCCTTGACTAAGCGGTGTGGTGAGACATATAAAACTACTCGTGTTGAGGGCAACTTAGTCATTAATGCATAAGCCCCTTCCAAAACCCGCCTCGCTTTTCCACTTGATTTCGGCAAAAACCCGACGTAGATCATTACTTCTCCTCCCATTCCGCTCCAGGGCAATGCGGTCGTGAGTGCCGTCACTCCTGGGATAATCTCTACCTCCAACTTTTCATCCAAACAACCCTTAATTGCACGATAGCCTGGGTCAGAAATCGCCGGCATCCCAGCATCGCTTACTAGTCCCACTTGCTTCCCGCTGGCAACTTCGGTAACGACGCTCTCCCAAATTCTTTTTTCGTTAAATTCATTATAGGGAATATATCTTGGCTTACCTCGAAAAAAATTCTTTTCCTGCAAATAATTGATCAGGCGTGAACTTACTCGGCTGTCTTCACAAAACAAAATTTCAATTTTCCCCAAACTCTCAATCGCCCGTAAAGTAATATCCCCCAAGTTCCCGATTGGTGTCCCAATCACATACAGCTTACCGCTATTCATGCTTAATCCATTTTTTAATCAAAGGAATTATCATCGGTACAATCGAAACTCCTACAATCCCCAAAACTACTAAGGAGAAGTTATCTCTCACAAACGGGATATTCCCAAAAAAGTAACCGGCAAGGGTGGCAATCAAAACCCAGCTAGTCCCCCCAATCACGTTATAAGAAAAAAACTGGCCGTATTTCATCTTCCCTATCCCCGCCACAAATGGGGCAAAGGTCCTCACAATCGGGACAAACCTAGCCAAAATGATTGTCTTCCCTCCGTGCTTATCAAAAAATCGCTGAGTTTCCTCAATATGTTCCCGATTGATGGGAATTTTGGGATTCTCCACCAATTTCTCCCCAAAAAAGTGACCAATCCAATAATTCACCGTATCTCCAATAATCGCCGCCACCATCATTAGTCCCAAGACCCATCCCAAACTCAAGCTCCCAATGGCGCTAAATGCTCCCGCCGCAAACAATAATGAATCACCTGGCAAAAAAGGGAAAAAGACTAATCCAGTCTCAACAAAGATAATCGCAAACAAAATCGCGTAGGATAATCCTCCATACGTCTGGATAATCGCTCCCAAATGAACATCGATATGTAAAATAAAATCAAATAGGGCTGTAAGCATTGGTCTATTATTGCCCAAATCGGCGTACAAGTCCAACCACTGTTCCCTGTACCGTTACGTTCTTGGCGAAAATCGGCTTCATCGAACTATTTGCCGGCTCTAACCTAATTCGTGTTGCCTCCCGGAAAAATTTCTTCAAAGTCGCCAACCCATTGTCGAGTAATGCCACCACAATTTCCCCGTCTCTGGCTTCCTTTTTCTCTTCAATCACCACGAAATCTCCGTCCAAAATTCCCTCTTCAATCATCGAATCACCCCGCACTTGAAGGACAAAGGCCCGCTTTTTCCCGGATAACATCGCCGACGCCACTTTTAAACTGGCATTTGGGTCCGTCATGGGTTGGATCGGGGAACCCGCGGCAATAAATCCCAAAATAGGTAGTTCTATCCCGTCAATTGCCTGCCCCAGTTTACTATCCAGTAGCTCCAATCCGCGTACTGCCCCCTCGTAACGCCTAATTACTCCCTTTTTGGCTAAGCTCTGCAAATGCTCATGCACCGTAGCCAACGATGACACTCCCAACGAATCGGCAATTTCCTGCAGGGTAGGGGAAGTCCCGAACTTTTGGATATACTGACCAATAAAATCGACAATCTGTTTCTGTCTCTTATACAAGGTTATCGGCATAGTTTCACTGTACCCGAACATTCCCCGCATGTCAATCCCATGGTATCCTTATCAGTATGAAAAAAATTCTCTTACTTTTGTCTCTCGTCTGGAGTCTATTTTCTCCCCCCCAAGTGCAAGCTGCCACCGAATTTACTACTTCCTTCTTCTCGCGCTATCGGATCGAAGAATCTGGTAATGCGACCGTTTCTCATGAGATCAAAATCACCAATAATTTAGCCCACATTTATCCAACCATTTACACCGTCCACGTAACCTCCGACCAATTACACAACATCACTGCCTCCGACCAAGCTGGCATTCTGCCAGTCAAAACTCAGTATAGTAACGGGACCACCACGATTGACCTAACGATCTCCCGTCCCAATATTGGTCTGGGCAAAACTCAGACGCTTACCTTGCAATATACCGCCCCTGACTTGGTCACTTTTCTGGGTCCCAATTTAGCCCTTAATATTCCGCGCATGAGCCGGGCCAATGAACACCAAAACTACACCCGCGAAGTTACAGTCCCGCCTCGTTTTGCCAATCTTCCACATCACTTTACCCCAGATCCTGACCAGACTACCACGAGTGATCAAGGAGAAATTTATATTTTTCAGGGTCACCCCAACGAGAGTCTTTCGCTTCTGTTTGGCGACACGGCTAGTTATCGACTCAATCTCTCCTATTCCATCTCTAACCCCACGCTCAGTCAGACTCAAACCGAGATTGCTCTTCCTCCTGACACTCCCTACCAGCAAATAATTCTTCATCAAATTGATCCCCCACCCTCTAGCCTCCGGCTCGATGCTGATGGTAACTGGTTGGCCACTTATTCACTTGGCGCCAACGCTACCCAAGAAATCTCGGTTGAACTCTTTGCAGTCGTGAGTCCAGTTCCGCTCTTTTTTGATCCCAGTCTCAATTCACCCAAGCTCATCGACTCTACCAATTTTTGGCCTACCGAAAACTCGCTGATCCAAACTACCGCCGCCCAGCTCCAGACGGCTGCCCACATCTATACCTATCTCATTGATTATATGAGTTACGATTATTCCCGGGTGGGCAAAAATAATCGGCGCCTGGGTGCCGTCGAAGCACTTACCTCTCCAACTACCGCGCTCTGTACTGAGTTTACCGATAGCTTTATTGCTTTAGCCCGCTCACTTGAGATTCCCGCTCGCGAAATTAATGGCTTTGCCTATACCACCAATCCTACCTTAAAGCCTCAGGGTACTTCGCTCGATATTTTGCACTCCTGGCCAGAATACTATGATGCCCCTAGCTCCCGCTGGCTGAGTTTAGACCCTACCTGGGGCCAAACTACCGGTGGGATTGATTATCTCCATCAGTTGGACTTTAGTCATATCGCTTTCGTTCGCCACGGGCTCGAAGATGACTACCCCTTACCAGCCGGAGCCTACAAAGCCTCTCCCTCCACTCAGTCCATTCAGGCTACTCCCACCGATGAACTCCCCGCTAGAAACGAATCCTTTACTTACTCCGTAACTAATAGTGGTCTCACCGTCTACAACAATGGTAACGTCGCCCTAACTCCCCGCGATCTCACTCTCGAAGATAATTCCTATCAGCTGCCCTATCTTCCGCCCTATGCTTCCCATACTTTTCCTTTGCATTCAGGGCTCTCCACTCAGGTCAAACTCGGGATTGCATCTGCGCTCGCTCTACTTTTTTCGATTGGTATTCTGGTCGTAAAAGCGTTAAAATGAACCTATGCGTACTCTGCTTGTCAAAATGCTCTCCACCATGGCCAGTTTCTACTTAGTACAGATTTTAATTGCGGGCGTTCGGCTGGACCCTACCTGGCAAGCCTACCTTAGTGCGACTCTCGTTTTCTTAATCTTTAATTTACTCATTGCCCCCATCATTCGTCTGCTTCTTTTACCCATTAATCTTTTGACCCTCGGACTTTTTGGCTGGATTGCCAATGTGATTACCCTCTATTTATTTGATATTTTCTCTAACTCGATTACGATCTCGCCCTACCAGTTCCCTGGTTTCACTTCAACTCTTTTAGCTCTCCCCCCCGCCCATCTTTCTCTTTTCTGGGTTCTCGTCCTAACCTCCCTTACTCTGACCCTGATTAATAATTTGATTACCTTTCTTTTACGGAGCGAGCCATGATTCTTTCAATCCTGCAAATTATTTTATCCTTCGCTTTGATTACCGTTATTGTCCTCCAAGCCAAAGGCACTGGTCTGGGTCGCGCATTTGGCTCTACCTCCTACCACTCCAAACGCGGCGTCGAAAAATCCCTCTTTGCTACCACCATCATTCTCTCGATCGCCTTCCTCACCACCACGGTCATTAGCGCTTTTTAATTATCTACTTACTATGTTAAAAGCTCTGCGTCGCAGTTATTGGCTTACCCAGATGTTTCTAGGGCGCCACTACAAAATTATTGTGCGCTCCACCCTCACCGTTCTCGCCCTTCTTTCACTCTATCTTATTCTTGAACATTATCTTCCGACCTATACTCAAATCGAGCGGATTGGCCTGATAGGCAAATACACTCTCGACACTCTCCCAACCTCGCTCAAATCTCAAATTAGTCTTGGCCTCGTCCAACTCGACTATGATGGAGTGGTTAAGCCAGGTTTGGCCAAATCCTACGAAATTAGTCCTGATGGCAAAACCTATACTTTTCACCTAGATTCCGAGCTTGTTTGGCAAGATGGTAGTTCGGTCACTCCCGCCGATATTTCCTACAACTTCCAAAACGTAACGTTCGAACCAAAAGATCAATCGATCATTTATCACCTCCAGGAACCATTTTCTCCCTTTATTGCGGCCGTGACCAACCCCTTGCTTAAAAATAATCGACTCGGGGTAGGGGAGTACCGTATCCAAAAAACCCAGACCAATTCCGGATTTCTCGTTTCGCTAACCTTGGTTAGCACTAATCTCAAGAAAGTCTACAAATTTTATCCCACCGAAAATAGTGCTTTAACCGCTCTCCGCCTTGGGGAAATTGACCAAGTTATCGGCCTTACCAGTGTCCCCCCCCATCTTCTGAGTGATCCCGCTCTTATTCAAACCGAAATTCCTAACCAACGCATGACCGCGCTTTTCTTTAATCTGAACGATAATCTCCTCTCGAGCAAGACCACCCGCCAGGGGATCGCCTATGCCATTAACGACAAAACTTTTGGTCATCCCCGGGCTCTATCACCGCTCGCCTCTACCTCTTGGGCCTACAACAATCTAGTCAAAGACTATACTTATGATCCAGTCAAGGCCCGCTCTCTTTTTACTACCGATGCAGGAAGTAGCGCTATTACTCTCGAGCTCAAAACTACTCTCTCTTATCTGGATATTGCCGAGAAAATTGCCGCCGATCTCCGCGAGACTCTCCAAATTAGTGTCGACGTCAAAGTCGTCACTACCATTACCAACGATTTTCAATTACTCCTGGTTGATTTTATTCCCCCGCTAGATCCCGACCAGTACACTACCTGGCATAGTACTCAGCCTACCAACTTTACCCACTATAACAATCTCAAAGTCGACAAACTCCTCGAGGATGGCCGTCGCACGCTCGATCCCAAACTTCGGAAAGATATCTATTTTGATTTTCAACGCTTCCTGCTCGAAGATTCTCCCGCTGTCTTTCTCTTCCACACCAGTTCCTACACTCTCTCCCACCAACCCCTTTTCTAGCTTGGAGCGGGTAAGCGGAATCGGACCGCCTTCTCGTCCTTGGCAAGGACGCATTCTACCGGTGAACTATACCCGCAACTAGCGTATTTTAACACGCGCACTTACTCTTGTCGGGGTGCCCAGACTCGAACTGGGGATCTCCTCGTCCCAAACGAGGCGCTTTACCATCTGAGCCACACCCCGACTCAGTGCCCCAGGGAGGAATCGAACCTCCGACCCCCTGCTTAGAAGGCAAGTGCTCTATCCAACTGAGCTACTGGAGCGCTATGAGTATTATACCAGGGCTTGTTGTATAATTTTGCCTATGCCGAGGTGGCGGAATGGTATACGCTCAAGTCTTAAAAACTTGTGAGAGTAATCTCATGCGGGTTCGATCCCCGCCCTCGGCACCAACTTATGAACAATACTATCAACATCATTCTTTCACTTCTGGTTCTAGCCCTTATAACCTGGGTAGTGGTCAAACCATCCTCAACTACCCTCAGTCCATCACCAAGTCCCTCCCCATTATTAAATACAACGAAAGAAACACCTATGCCAAGTTCTAGCTCTAAACAATACACTGCTGCTAAGCAAGTTACCCAATCAGGCAAAACCTACTATGCCACTCTCAAAACTACCGCTGGCGAGATCGAAATTATTCTTTCTAACGCTACTCCGGTTACTACCAACAATTTTGTCTTTCTCGCCCAAGAGAAATTTTATGAAGGTGTGATCTTTCATCGCACTATTCCCGGTTTTATGATCCAAGGTGGCGACCCGACCGGCACTGGGAGTGGTGGGCCAGGTTACCAATTCCCAGACGAAAAATTTACCGGTGAGTACAAAAAAGGCGTAGTCGCCATGGCTAACGCCGGGCCCAACACCAATGGCAGTCAATTTTTCATCATGCATGCCGACTATCCTCTCCCTCCTAACTACATTATCTTCGGCATGGTTACCAAAGGGATTGAGACTGTTAACAAAATCGCCACTGCTCCCACCGTTCAGGATGGGCAGGAGAACTCCCGTCCCGTCAGCCCTGTCAAAATCGAAAGTATTGCTATACTAGAGAAGTGAGCAAACTAGATCTCTCCAAATTCCAGGCTTATACTTCCTCGCTTGCCGCGGCCATTGCCTTTGTCACTACCCAGCCTACTCTAAATACTCCTACCACACTCACCCAAGCTACCACAACCTCGCCTATCCTCACCAAAGCCGAGCTCAAAGGCAAGTCAGACTTGGAGCGGGCAGCTCTGGTCTGGGCTCGCTACGGGCATCTGATAAAAGCGGCGGCGACTGAATACGATCTCGATCCCAATTTGATCTTTGCCACTATCATGGTGGAGTCTGGCGGCGACACCTACGCCATTCGCCAGGAACCCCGGATCCACGATGCTAGCTATGGACTCGGCCAACTTCTCTATGGTACTGCCCGGGGGATTGGCTACCGGGGCAAACCTGAAGGACTCTTTGACCCAGCCACCAACATTGATTTAATTGCCAAGTACCATAAACGTAACTTTGATCACTACTCCGATCTTAATCCCGTCGAGCTAACTACCGCCTACAATACCGGCTCTCCCTACAAGCGCCCGCACCCCGGCCACCTCGTCAAGTTTGATAAATGGTATAACAGTCTAGCCAATATGGAGGTAGATTTATCATGAACCCACTCACCCCAACTAACGAAGCTCCCCAAACACCAGAAGAGTTAAAAACGGAGAACCTTACTCCCCAAGAACGCCTAGCTCTGATTGCGAGAACTATGCAACAGCTCAACGAAATCCTGCAGAAAAAACCCCGGGACTGATATAATACTCTAGCACCGTGGTGGGTGGAGTACACATCAAGTGCCATAGGCACTTGAGAAATGGCTCCAGATACGCAGTAATCTGGGAGCCCTCATTTGGTTAGACCTGCCTATAGGCAGGTAAAGCGAGTTTTCATATCTATTTTTGAGTTATAATACGCATGTGCACCGTGGTGGGTGTAGCTCATTTGGTTAGAGCGCGTCCCTGTGGAGGATGAGGCAGGCGGTTCAAATCCGCTCACCCACCCAATGATATAGTTTGATATAGACATAGGATTTTTAGTGTATACTCTATAGATGGACGAAATCACAGCACAATCACTAATTTCCAAAAATTTTCCTGACCTTACCATAAGCAAAATCGTAAAAATTGGCGAAGGGACAGGCAATATCGCTTATGAGGTAAACGATCATCTAGTCTTTCGCTATCCCAAGGGTCCTGCCAACCAAATCCAGCTAGCTCAAGAAATCATTTTGCAACCAGTACTAAGTAGATATAGTACTTTGCCATATCCAAAATTTGACTATCTGCCAACGGATCATTCTTTTGTAGGATACGAAAAGCTACAGGGTAACCCATTAATATACGAAATGGCACATTTTGACGCTTGGAAGACATTTTCAGAGCAAATCGGCGATTTCCTTAACAAACTACACTCAATTCCTAAAAATGAGTTAGACAATCTCAACATCCTCATAGAGGACAAGTCTTTTGCAGACTGGCAAACTCACAGCTATCGTTTTTACGAAAAAACCAAGCATCTAGTTCCAAGCAAGCATTATCCAGAGATAGAGACCTTTTTTAACTCAAAGCCACAAGATGAACTGGTCAACAAAGTTCTTTGTCACAATGACCTAGGAATAGAGCATATCCTGGTAACAGATGGTAAGGTGAGTGGGATCATTGATTGGGGAGGCGTCGCAATCGCTGACCCAGCCTGTGATTTTGCACGGATTTATCGCGATATAGGTCCTAGGATACTCGACATGGTCCTCGCCAAACACAATGCTACCCCAGAAATCAGAGAACAAATCAGGGTGAGGACAGTATTCTACGCCAAATGTTTGATATTCGAAGATCTATATTGCGGAATCAGAGAAGACGAGTATCTACAGAAATCGCTCAAAGCTCTGGAATGGATGTTTGACTCAAGTCCACATATGTAAAATTAGCCACTAAATCAAAATTTGCGACTAATGATTTCAACTCTGGAGCAGACATACCGATCTCAATTTTCTTGTTCACGAATGAGTCCACTAGCTGACCCAATGATATAGTTTGATATAGTCAATATCCTGATACAATTAGCTGATGGACTTGTATTTTCAATCAAAAGGCGAGGGTGTACCAATCATCTTCGTTCACGGCTTTTCCCTTGACTCACGAATGTGGGACCCTCAAGTAGAGATCCTTAGCAAAACCAACCAAGTCATTACCTACGACATGCGTGGCTTTGGCAAATCACCACTACCTACAGGGCCATATACTCACCATGACAATCTTCACGACCTTGTCACAAGCCTAAATCTCTCCAAATTTCACTTAGTTGGACTTTCGCTAGGGGGAGAAGTTGCTCTCGACTATGTCCTTACCAACCCAGATACAGTCCTAACCTTGACACTCGCAGACTCATCCCTTGGTGGCTATGCCAGCTCAGTCAACTGGCAAGTCTACGCCAAAGAGCAGGGATTAGAAAAAGCCAAGGAGAACTGGCTAAATCATCCCGTGTTTGACTCAGTCAAATCTAATCCAAAGATTTTCTCAAGACTTAAGCAAATGGTGTCCGATTATTCTGGCTGGCACTGGCTCAACCATGATCCATGGATAAAACTAATCCCGCCCGCCATTGATAGGCTAGGTGAGATCAAATTACCCACACAAATCCTGGTTGGCGACAAGGACCTCGATTACTATCACACCATAGCAGATACTCTGGCCGACAAAATTATCAACTCTAATCTAGAGTACATTGGTAACTCTGGCCACATGGTAAACCTAGAAAATGAGGTAGAATTTAACTACATAATTAGCAAATTTATCAAGCAGCACTAGGAGATATATGGGTGCAATGACAGAAATCAACTCAATCGTAAGACTCCCTGGTGACTTTGATTTCAAGTCACTTAAGTCGGGTCTAATAGTCGATTTAGAGCTCGAACGTGAGCGAGTGCTGCCACTTCGAATAGCCTTACTCTACTTCCATACCGACTGGAATTTTCTCGGTTACTGTCGAGTTCTCGAGTTATCTCAAAAAGACGGCAAAACCTATTTAAAAGTAGAGGTGCTAACTGTCTTCACCGAGGAAGAACAAAAACTCTATAAAACAAAGTTTGTCGAAGCAGGCAAATTTACAGGGGAAGCGAAATAGAAAACTAATATGCAAACAACAAACGTAAATATTCCACTTTCAAACGGCTCTACACTGAAAGGATTAGTCTTACAAAATCCGACGTTTTCAGGAAAGAGACCAGTAATTTTAGTAATTCACGGTTGGACAAGTGCAATGGCACGGTATCCAGTGAGAATAGAACCAGTAGTCGAGGCAGGACATATCGCTGTTTTATATGATATGAGAGGTCACGGTGAAACTGGCGGAGACCTATCTCTTTTCTCTAGACAAGACCATCTAGACGATTGTTTAGCTGCTTATGATTTTATGGTAAACCTACCAAATGCCGATACCTCCGACATCTCGGTTTTTGGCAGTAGCTATGGCGGATACATGGGAACATTGGTCGCTCAAGCAAGAAAAGTCGACAAAATACTCCTCAAAGCGCCAGCTCTCTACCCAGACGAAGGTTGGAACGAACCCAAGCTTTCCCAAGAACAAAGCGAGGTTACCTCCTACAGACTCAGTCATCACACCAAAGAAAATAATAAAGCTCTCAAAGCTATTAGTGAGTTCCAAGGCAAGATATTGTTTATGGCTTGCGAGCTAGACCAGGAGGTCCCAAAGCAAGTCATGGACGATTATAGGGAAGCAATCTCTATCAAATATGACTATGAACTACTGAAAGGTGCGGACCACGCCTGCAAATTACCGGGGACTGAAAAACTTATGATAGATACAATTGATAATTGGTACAAAACTAATCTGAAATAGGGAAACTAGGGACCAAGCCAAAGTCGGCGTAAAATGATTGTAACTCGGGCAAGGTAATGTCAAACTCTACTTCTCGGTTACAGAACATGTCTACTACCTGATCTCAATCTCTTTTAGATTTAACATATCTGAACGGAGTTAGACTTTTCACGATAATAACAGTTTAGTATATATTTAAGTCATGAATAAAACAGGGGAATTATCCCAAATCATCGTATACCAAGCCAAAGATGGTGCCATCGAACTCAAAGGTGACTACAATCACGACACCGTCTGGGCAACTCAAGCACAAATAGCCCAAATTTTTGGCGTCAACTCCCAAGCTATTACAAAACATATTGCTAACATTTATGATGATCAAGAATTAGAAAAGGTGGCAACATGTTCCAAAATGGAACAAGTTCAAAAAGAAGGTAATAGACAAATAAAGAGACAAGTCTATTCATATAACTTAGATCTAATAATTGCAGTCGGCTATCGAATCAACTCAGTATTAGGAACCAAGTTTCGTATCTGGGCCACCAAAACACTTCGATCACATATTTTGACTGGCTACACCATCAACAAAAAAATGATTAGTAGGAATTATGATAAATTCCTACTCGCAGTCGAAGATGTTAAGAGATTACTCCCTACAAATAATAGCGTCACGGGCACAGAAACACTTGAACTCATCAAACTATTTGCTTCCACCTGGTTCTCACTCGACGCCTATGACAAATCAACCATGCCCAAAGAAGGTGCAACACTCAAAGAAGTTGTGCTTACAATAGAACAGGTTAAAACTATTCTTAAAGAGTTCAGGCAAGCACTAATCACCGATCAAATAGCTAGTGAGTTTTTTGGAATTGAGAGAGAAAGGGGTGGGATTGCTAGCATTGTGGGGAATATTTTGCAGTCATATGGGAAAGAGGATCTGTATCCCACCATCGAAGAAAAAGCAGCCCATCTCTTATACTTTGTTATCAAAAATCACCCCTTAGTTGATGGGAATAAGCGCTCTGGCGCCTTTATCTTTATCTGGTTATTACGCAAATACAATTTACTCGATACGAGTAAATTTACCGCAACCGCGCTCACGACTATTACAATATTAATTGCCGAGAGTAATCCCAAAGATAAAGATCGCGTCATTGGACTTATACTTCTGCTCTTGCAAGATATATACTAAAAGGTTCTAACACACAACCCGATCTCTCCTCATAACTAAAAATATATTTCTCAGAAAACTTACTGAACCTGTGACGATATTGTGACATACCGTCACAGGTTCGACTTACTCAGTCACATGCCTGCACATTAGTGCACAACCCACATTTGTGGGCTCCCAAATGACCCTTGCCCCGCTTGCATGGATTGCCATGTTTCTTGCACTTACCACGGCAAATCCACTCTGCAGAAGCAGAGCAGACAACGGCCACCAAACCAGAAATGAAAACTGTCACAAAAAACTTCACAATTTTCATTGTTACGCTCCTCCGTGACGCTTACACAGGTGATTATTGCCACGGTGGCCAAACGGTCGACAACAATGGTTGTGGCATCCCGAAGTGTCACATTTGTGACAACATCCCCAAAACTGGGATACTGCCGCGCCCATGGCGCCTATCAATGCAGCCAATGATGCTGCGGCAAAGAACAAAAAACCAAATTTCTTTTGCATCGTATCTCCTTAGGTTATGTGAATTGTGAATTGTTTGAATGCAAAGAACTATGTTGTGGAGGGTGGGGTCATCTGTGTCTATCTCCTTTTAAAATGGATTTCACACTGAGAACTCATAAACTAATTCCCAAAGTGAAACCCACTTTTCAAAGAATTCTGACTGAGTGTTAAGGTGCAAAAGGAGATCATTCTAGACGCAAATGCCTATGGATCTCCGATTACTCGTGGTAGTCTACATAACCAATACTCATCCGTCAACACAGCTACGCTCCACGATAACCACAAAAGGTGTATAATATGTGTATCTCCCTCGGGAAACATTATGAAAAACATCGTCAAACTCGATGTTTTGGTCGTCTACTCTGCAAGTGTTGCTCAAAGCGCCTCGGTCTCAGATTCCCAAAGCATTCATCCCTTCCTCATCAACTCGCGTCGTTCCAACTATAACCTTTCCTATGCCTATTTTCTCGATACCTGCCAAAAAAACGGCCTAACCGCCGGCTTTACCACCTCTGCCGACATTGTTGGCCCCGGCCAATGTCAAAACTACTGGACCTCCGACCAGGGTAACTGGACCAAAATCAACGGGATGGCCAAATCAACTCAAATTTTTGACAAAATCTCTCCCCGCTCTTCCCTCCGGCTAGCCGAACGCAAACTGCTTTTGTCCCACCAATCGATTATTCCTTTTAATGATCCCACCCTCTTTTCTACCTTCTACGACAAGCTTCTTACCTATCAACTGCTTGCTCCCTTCTCCATTCCCACCACGGCTGTGCTCTCAGCTAGGGTTAAAGACATTACCCAAGCTCTCTCTCAACTTCGTCAGCTTGTTAAACAGCACCCCTTTTCAACTGATTTTTCTTCGGCCTTGGTATTAAAAGATCGCTTTGGAGCTGGCGGCAACCATGTTTACAAGATTGCCCGCAACTTCTCTCACCGTATCCAAAATCTTATGTCAAAGAACCCGGAAGTCCAGTTTGTCCTTCAGCCGTTCCTCGCTTTTGATCACGGCTACACCTACCAAAACCGCCATGCGCCCACCGATCTACGCCTAATTTTTCATTCCAACCAACTGCTTCAATCATATATCCGGATCGCTCAACCCCAGGATTTCCGCTGTAACGAACACCAAGGAGGGGAGTTAATCTATGTTGACTCATCCGCCATTCCCGCTTCTGTTCACACAATTGCAAACCAAATCGTACAACAACTCAATCTGCCAGGCTCTCTCTATGCACTAGATTTCCTGGTTAGCAACTCCGGCCATGTCTACTTTGTCGAAGGCAATACCGGCCCTGGCCTTGACTGGGATATTACCAAAAAACTTAATGAGCAAAAATCCAAACAGCTCATTCGTAGTATCGTCTCTCGCTTTACCACTCGCCTCACCGCTTAATCAACCCGTCCCCATCCCCCTAGAAACAAAACCCGAAACCATGTTATACTGATAGGTCATGAAATTCACGGTCAAATCACCCTACCAGCCCGCCGGCGATCAGCCGGAAGCCATTGCTTCTCTCGTTACTGGGCTAAAAAATGGTGCGAAAAATCAAGTTCTTTTGGGTGTCACCGGCTCCGGCAAAACCTACACCATGAGCAAAGTTATCGAAGCCACCCAAAAGCCTACTTTAATTATCTCTCACAACAAAACCCTGGCAGGCCAGCTCTACCAAGAAATGCGCGAATTCTTCCCTGATAACGCCGTTTCTTACTTTGTTAGTTACTACGACTACTATCAACCCGAAGCCTACGTCCCCGCAAGTGACACCTACATCGAAAAGACCGCTGACGTTAACGACAAAATCGATAAGTTGCGCCTCCAAAGTACCAGACGTGATTGTCGTCGCTTCCGTCTCTTGTATCTACAATATTGGGGACCCCAAACAGTATGGCAAATTTGAGCTCCCGATCTATCCCGGACTCATGACTAACTGGCATCTCTTGGCCGAATCCCTAATCCGCATGCAGTACGCACGGAGCGAGTATGAGTTCACTCGTGGTACTTTTCGCCTTCGCGGCAATAATTTTGACATCTACCCCGCCTACCAGGATATTGCCTACCGAATTCAGCTGGAGAATGGCACTGTCAAAAATATCTCCGAATTTGAGCCCGTAAGCGGCAAAACTCTGTCCTCCACTCACGAATCTTCGACTGGGATCGTCATCTACCCCGCCAAACACTATCTTCTAGATCAGGAGCGATTTCAAGGCGTCGAATCCCAAATCCGCGCTGATCTGGCCCAGGAGTATGCAACCCTCAAAAACGGCGGCAAGCTTTTGGAAGCCGAACGCTTGCTTCAACGTACCAACTACGACCTCGAAACCATGAAGGAACTAGGCTTTGTGAGCGGGATCGAAAACTACAGTCGTTATTTTGATGGCCGCGCAATCGGCGAGCGCCCGTTCTGCCTGCCTGACTACTTCCGTCATGCTTACAACGATAACTGGCTCTGTATCATCGATGAATCTCACATGACTATTCCCCAAATTCGGGGAATGTATCAGGGAGATCAAGCCCGCAAACGCACACTAGTTGATTTTGGTTTTAGACTCAATGCGGCCATGGATAACCGGCCGCTCAAATTCGACGAGTTCTATGCTCTCTCCCCATCCAATATTTATGTCTCGGCCACCCCCGACAGCTGGGAACTCGAGCTCGCGGATGGTCACATCGTCGAACAGCTTGTCCGCCCGACGGGAATTGTTGACCCGGAGATCGAGATCCGGCCTGCTCAAGACGAAATCGCGAATGTTGTTCAAGAAATCAAAAGTCGAGCAAGTAAATCCGAGCGAGTTCTAGTTACCACCCTCACCAAAAAAACGGCCGAGGACTTGACTGGCTACTTAAAAGAGCAGGGTATCCGTGCCAACTATCTTCACAGTGATATCAAAACTCTCGAGCGCACCGATATTCTCGATTCACTCCGCAAAAACGAGTTTGATGTTCTAATTGGCGTTAACCTCCTGCGTGAAGGTCTTGATCTTCCCGAAGTTACCCTGGTAGCCATTCTCGACGCCGATCGCGAAGGCTTCTTGCGTTCCCGGGTCAGCTTAATCCAAACCATGGGTCGGGCCGCCCGCAACACCCGAGGTGAAGTCATCCTCTACGCCGACCAAGTGACTGATTCAATGAAAAGTGCCATTCACGAAATCAAGCGCCGCCGCATTCATCAAGTCAAATTTAACCAACAACACGGTATTACCCCCACTACCATTCACAAACCCTTCCGCGACAAGATTATCGAAGGAGTCGAAAGTAGTGCTGTCTGGGACACGCTCGATACCGCCAAAACCACCCAGTCGCTGACTCTCGACCCAACCAGCTTGACCCCTCGCGACAAAGTCCGCTGGATCAAGCGGCTCGAGCGGGACATGAAAAAACTTGCCAGTGACATGCAGTTTGAGCTGGCTATCCAAGTCCGTGACAAATTACGTGAGCTCAAAGGAGACCAATAAGATGTCCGCAATAATTATTACTGGAGCCAGAGAACACAACCTCAAAAATCTTGATCTCTCTATCCCCAAAGATCGCTTTGTGGTGATGACCGGAGTTTCAGGTAGTGGCAAAAGTAGTTTAGCCTTTGATACTATCTATGCCGAAGGCCAGCGTCGCTATGTCGAGAGCTTAAGTAGCTACGCCCGCCAATTCCTAGGGCTTATGGATAAGCCCGATGTCGATCGGATCGATGGTCTCTCTCCCAGTATCAGCATTGACCAAAAAACCGTCAGTCACAATCCTCGAAGTACCGTCGGTACTACCACCGAAATATATGACTACCTGCGCCTGCTATATGCCCGGGTTGGACATCCCAAATGTCCGTTTGACAAAACCGAAATCACCAAATTATCTCTTGATGAAATTGTCCAGCGCGCCCAAGAACAACTCACTACCCAAGCGGCCAATCACAAATCCGCCCCTAACGTTTTTCAAATCCTTTCTCCCGTAGTTCGCAACAAAAAAGGGGAGTTTAAAGACCTTTTTGCCAATTTGCGCAGTAAAGGCTTCCATGACATTATTGTTGACGGCCAAAACTTTAATCTTTCCGACGAGATCTCGCTCCTAAAGGCCAATCCTCATACTATTTCTGCCGTGATTGACACTGTCTCAGTTTCCCATGCCGACCTCAAAAATCCCATCTTTGTCAGTAACTTAAGCTCACGTCTAACTACCAGTTTCCAACTGGCTCTCTCCCTCTCGGTTGGTCTCGCTATTCTCAAATCCGAGAGTCAAGAAATCCTTTATTCCGAAAACTTCGCTTGTAGCGTTTGTGGCCATGCCCTCCCCGAGATTGAACCTCGAATGTTCTCCTTCAACTCTCCCCTCGGAGCTTGTGAACAGTGTAAAGGTCTGGGGATCATTGAAAAAATTGACCCCGAACGGATCATTAACCCCCGCCTCTCCTATAATCAAGGAGGGATTCTCCCTCTCAATCGTCTCTTGCTGAGTGAAACCTGGTACACCCGCTTGATCCAAACCGTCGCCGAAACCGAAGGAGTTAGTCTAACCACTCCCTTGGGCCAGCTTACCGATCAAGAGCGGCAAATCCTTCTCTATGGCACGGGTCGTGAGTACGAAGTCGTCGGTCGCAATCTCAAAGGTAAAGTTACCAGTATTCACGAAATCTGGGATGGGATTATTCCACGACTTGAACAACGCTACCTCGAAACCACCAGTGAATGGTCACGAATGGATTTGGGTCAGTATATTCGGCAGGAACTCTGTCCCAGCTGTCTCGGTCTCAAACTCAAGAAAGCCGTTTTGGCTATCACCATCGATAATCTCAATATTATCGAAATGACCAACCAGCCGGTCAGTGATCTCAAAGTCTACTTTGAGAAATCGCTGGCTTTAATCCTCAGCCCCTACGAGCTCCAAGTTGCCAAAGGAATTATTAAAGAAGTAACTACTCGGCTCAACTTTCTCGACAATGTAGGCTTAGGTTATCTCGATTTAGCCCGCGCCAGTCGCACTCTCTCTGGTGGTGAACAACAAAGAATTAGGTTGGCGAGCCAGATTGGGACCGGTTTAACAGGCGTTCTCTATGTCCTGGACGAACCCAGTATTGGCCTTCACAGTCGCGATGTTGATGCTTTGATCGCTTCCCTTCGCCATCTAGTTGCGCTGGGTAATACCTTAATCGTCGTTGAGCATGACGAAGAAACTATTCGCAGTGCCGACTACGTCATTGAGCTTGGTCCCGCCGCCGGCAAGGACGGCGGCCACCTAACCGCCCAAGGCACTCTGCCAGAAATTATGGCTAACTCTGCCTCCCTAACCGGGCAATATCTCTCTGGCAAGCAAACAATTCCTACTGTTATCAACGCTCTCTGCCAATCCCTCGGGACCCTAAAACTTGTTGGCGCTCGCTCCCACAACCTCAAAAATTTGACTCTCAATCTCCCTCTTGGCAATTTTATCGGTATTACCGGCGTCTCCGGGAGTGGCAAAAGCACCCTGATTACCGAAACACTCTATCCCACCCTCAAATACTATCTCGACGGCACCTGGACCGATACGATCGGTGCCTACGACCGGCTCGACGGCTACCACTACCTCAAAAGTGTCTATTTGGTCGATCAAAGCCCGATCGGCCGCACCCCCAGGAGTAACCCAGCTACCTACGTCGGTTTTTTTGATGATATTCGGACCCTCTTTGCCAGTACCCAGGAAGCCAAACTTCGCGGCTTTGACAAAGGGCGTTTTAGCTTCAACATCAAAGGCGGGCGCTGCGAAAAATGCCAGGGTGCCGGGGTTATCAAAATCGAAATGAATTTTCTTCCTGCCGTTTACGTCACCTGTGACGTCTGCCAGGGAAAGCGCTACAACCAAGAGACTCTGCAATGCAAATACAAAGGCCAGACCATCTACGACATTCTGAATCTTACCATCGAAGATGGTGCCGCCTTCTTCAAGAACTACCCCAAAATCTACAAAAAACTCCAGCTTTTAGTTGACGTTGGTTTAGGTTACCTCAAAATCGGGCAGGGGAGCCCTACTCTCTCAGGAGGCGAGGCCCAACGCATCAAACTAGCTAGTGAACTAGGCAAACGAGAGGGTAATAGTACCCTCTACATTTTGGACGAGCCAACTACCGGTCTCCACTTTCACGATATTAACAAACTCTTAACGACTCTGAGAAAACTGGTAGAAAAAGGTAACACGGTCGTAGTCATTGAGCACAATCTCGATGTCATCAAAAATTGTAACTATCTAGTTGATTTGGGCCCAGAAGGTGGAGCCGGAGGTGGAGACATCCTTTTCCAGGGTGAAACATCCAACCTTCTCCCTCTCAAAACCAGCTACACCGCCAAATACCTGCGCAAACATCTACATGAATAAATTAGTGTGGACTACTGTCTCCGACTATCGTCTCGCCCCCAGTACCTGCGGGGTCTACCAGTACTGGCAAGAAGACAAACTTCTCTATGTCGGTAAAGCCATTAACATCAAAGCCCGGTTAGCCGGCCACGCCCAAAACGCCAAGCTCGATGCCAAAGAACGTGCCATCGTCACCGGTTCAACTCAGATCCGCTACACCCTCGTTGAATCCGAATTTCTGGCTCTCCTTCTCGAATCCAAATTAATTCGTGAGTCTCAGCCGCCCTATAACCGGATCTGGAAAGACGACAAAACTTATCTCTATATCGTCATTGATCTCTCGGATCCTTTTCCCCGTCCCCGCTTCGCCAGAGGACACGACCTGCCCGCCGCAGCTTCCCAGCATCGTGGGATGCGGGCGGGACTTAAACTTTTTGGTCCCTTCCCGAGTAGCCAAGTCGCCGAAGAAGTTTTACGCGAAATTCGTCGCCTTATCCCATTTTGCATGAGTAAAAAACTCGGGAAACGTCCCTGCTTCTACAGCAAAATCGGCCTTTGCTCACCTTGCCCTGGTTCTCAGCTTTCAGCTGTGCAAAAACGGCAATACCGTCATCAAATCCAACAGGTGATCAGAATTCTCTCGGGGAATATTACCCCCGTTATTACCAGTCTTACCAAACAGCTTAAACAGGCGTCGAAGCAGCAGGATTTTGAAACCGCCCTAGTCCTCCGTACCAAAATCGAGCGCTTCACCCACTTTGTCCAAACCCACACCTTCCGCGACTCTGCCTCAATTAGCTACAATACCTCTGATCTAAAACTCTCCTCTCTCCAAAAATTACTCACCTCAGAAATCAATCATCTAACGTCTCTGCATCGTATCGAGTGTTATGACGCCAGTAACTCGGCTCTTCACGACTCGACCGTTAGTCTGGTTGTGGCTACCGACGGCCTTCTCGATCGGGGGCAGTACCGCCGTTTCCGCGTCAAAAATCCCCGTTCTCGCTCTGATTTTGATCGCTTATTCGAAGCCGTCTCCCGGCGCCTTAAACATTCATCCTGGCCCCAGCCTGATTTAATCGTTATTGATGGTGGTACTCCTCAACTTACGAAACTTCAACCCCTTTTTGATCTCTTGCCCGAACCGATTCCCTTGCTGGGGCTAGCCAAACATCCCGATCGTCTCGTTTTTCCCGATGGGAAAACCCTTAAACCCACTAGCAATGATCCGGGCTTTCTACTTCTTCAAGAGCTCCGCAACGAGGCACACCGCTTTGCCAATAGTTATCGTCGAGTTATTGAGCGAAACAGAACTAAGCTATAATATTTCTACGCGTCTGTCGTTCAACGGATAGGACTACAGTCTTCGGAACTGTTAATGGGGGTTCGATTCCTCCCAGACGCACTACACATTTTCTGTGCCTACCGTACGCGGTGTAAACTAGTGGTATGAACCATTTTATGGATCGTTTGGTCGAAAAGGCCATGCTCCAATCCCAATCCTTCCGTGTCGCCAAAATGCAACTTAAATCTGCTTGGTCTCCCGATATTGCTATCTCCCGCGATCCTGGGAGTGGTGGTCGTTTTATTGCCAAAAAAATAGCTACTAAACTAGGGTGGAAGTTATTTGATAAAGCCCTTATGTTCAAACTCAGCGAGGAACTTGGTATCAAAACTGCCGAGCTCGAACATATCGACGAACACGGCCGCACTTGGTTTGCCGACACTTTTCATTCTATCTTTAACCCCGCCTATGTTTCCGATGTTCGCTACATCACCCACCTCAAAACCATTCTTCAACACGCTTCCAAACAGGGAGATCTAGTGATCCTTGGCCGCGGCGCCAACCATATTCTTCCGCCCGATAAATGTCTTCGAGTTAGAATCACTGCCCCCTTTACTACTCGAGTTAAGAACACCCTTAAATATGATGGCAAGCGCACCAAGTTAGAAGCCGTTGAGTGGGTCCGCCATATCGAATCACAGCGCAATCGCTTTATTCGTCAATACTTTGGTGTCAATCCTCACAATCCCTGGAACTACGACCTTGTGATCTCCACCGATCAGCTCACTCTAGATCAAGCCGCCAATTTAATTATTCAAGCCTACTTGATCAAATTCCCCCAGGAAAAAAAGCCTCTCGCAAATAAGATATAATTCTCTCGTAAATTGCTCAGGTGGTGAAATGGTATACACGCTAGCTTCAGGAGCTAGTGCCGTCAAAAGCGTGGGAGTTCGAATCTCCCCCTGAGCACGCACAACTACTCTTGTAAACCACGCCTATTCTCAATTCCCGTCAAATTCTTCTTGCGCAGTCTTAGGTTAGCGGGTGTAATCTCCAATAACTCATCCTTCTCCAAAAAATCAATCGCTTGTTCAAGTGATAGCACCGTCGGAGGAGTCAGTTGAATCACTCCATCACTGGCCTTGCTCCGCATATTGGTTAACTGTTTGCCCTTGCACACGTTTACCCTTACATCCTGTTCTTTGGGTGTCTGCCCCACAATCATTCCCTCGTATACAGGAACCGCTGGGCCAATAAACAAAATTCCTCTATCTTCCGCGGCCGCCAGTCCGTAGGCCAACGACTCCCCGCTATGAGTCGCGATAATCACTCCCGAGCGAATCTTGGGCAGTTCTTTCCCCACTGGTTCATACCCATCGATCTGGGAAGAAAATAAGACTGTCCCTTTGGTTAGGGTCAAAAGTAATGTTCTAAGACCAATAATTGATCTGGTTGGGATCCGGTAGACAAACTCCAACTCATTTTCGCTAATCGGTGCCATGCTAATCATTACCCCATACCGCTTCCCCATTTCCTGATTAATCACTCCCTGATATTCATTGGGTATTACAACATTTACTTCTTCGACCGGTTCAATCTTAATTCCGTTCTCGTCCTTTTTGGTAATAACCTCGGGCTTTCCGACCTCCATCTCATACCCTTCCCGACGCATCGTTTCCAAAAGGACTGACAAGTGGAGCTCTCCTCGCCCCGACACTTTGTACTTCCCACTCTCCAATTTCTCAACCCGCAAAGACAAATTTGACTCTAGTTCGCGATACAACCGTTCCTCAATCTGCCGACTGGTTACAAATTTGCCCTCTCGTCCAGCCAGTGGGGAGGTGTTCGCCCCCATCGTCATGTGTAAAGTAGGTTCCGAAATATCCTGGATAGGGTAGGGGACACTGTCTGATGGATCCGACATAGTTAACCCGATCTGCACGTCAGTTAATCCGGGTATTCCGACAATGTCTCCAGTTGTCGCCGACTCCGTCTCTACTTTCCCGAGTCCTTCCGCCAAAAGAATTCGCTGCACCGAAAAAGGACGGGTCGGTCGGTTAGTCAAGATCACACTCTGACCAAGCTTAATTGTTCCCTGAGTAATCTTGCCAATGGCAATTCTCCCCAGATGAGGATTGTAATCAATCGAGGAAACCAACATCTTAAACGTATGTCCCAAATCAACTTTTGGCTGTGGCAAATACTCCAAAATCTTATCCATCAAAGGCCGAACATCTCCCGTTACTTCATCTCCGTAACTCACTGGCAGTTCGCTAAAGACTTTTCCGTCTCGCCCAACAGCATAAAGTACGGGAAAATCCAAATGAGACGGATCATGCGCTAACTCCAAAAATAGTGTCTCAATTTTTCCAATCACATATGGTACCCGCGCATATTGCTTATCAATTTTGTTAATCACCACAATAATTTTTAGATTTTGCTTTAGCGCCTTTTTTAGTACGTAGCGAGTCTGTGGCATTGGGCCTTCTTGGGCGTCCACAATTAACAAGGCTCCATCCGCCATCGACAATGTCCTCTCGACTTCTCCCGAAAAGTCAGCATGCCCTGGAGTATCAATAATATTAATCTTAGTATCGTTGTAAAAGACTGCACAGTTCTTGGCTAAAATTGTGATTCCCCGTTCCCGCTCCAGCGTATTGCTATCCAAAATCGTAGTCTGGCTCATCTCCCCAGAATTCTCCCGAAAAGTATGGGTCTGTTTGAGCATCGCATCGACTAGGGTTGTCTTCCCATGATCGACGTGCGCAATCACCGCCACGTTCCTAATATTTTTAAACTGGTGCATACGCCAAGCTTTCAGTGAAAATTAGTCGCCTAATTGTATCACAATATATCAAAATAGTCGAGAGCGGGTAAGGGGGATCGAACCCCTGATAACTGCTTGGAAAGCAGTTGTGTTACCGCTACACCATACCCGCGTTGGTGGTGAGGCTCAGACTCGAACTGAGATAGCTTGTTCTTCAGACAAGTGCCTTGACCATCTTGGCTACCTCACCACTTTGTGGCCGCTGAGGGGATCGAACCCCCGACCTATCGGATGTAAACCGAGTGCTCTACCAGCTGAGCTAAGCGGCCTTCGAGTGGGCCCACTGGGATTCGGACCCAGGACACCCTGCTTAAGAGGCAGGTGCTCTAACCAGACTGAGCTATAGGCCCCATGTGCCGAGGAGAGGACTTGAACCTCCATCCCTTTTACGGGACACGCACCTCAAGCGTGCGCGTCTGCCAGTTTCGCCACCTCGGCTCGCAGATGGATTATACTAGATAAACCTAAGATGATAAAATAGCACCTGTCACTTTGCCGAGTCGTCTAATGGTAGGACATCGCCCTTTGGAGGCGAGTATTGGGGTTCGAATCCCTGCTCGGCAACAAAATTTGTCTTATAGTAGTACAATTCGCCCGTGACTACAAAAAAAGAGCATCCATCAGAAACGATTGCGGGATCTGTTGAATCCTTTATTCCCACTCTTTTACCCTACAAACAAGAACTGGGTATTAATCTTAAAATTCGACCCTTATCTCACAGAATTCTCGAAAAATTAGTTCCAGAATATAAATTCAAACTAGGTCAAGGATTGGTTGAACCAGCCAAACCCAAAGCACTCGACATTATCAAGAATTCACTCGAAGAACAACTTCCGATACCTTTGATTGTGAACATCGGTACTTCGAAATGGTTTAACGGAACTAATCCTGATCGGAATATCGCCGGATTTTCCGAACTCTTGATGTTCGAACAACTATCCCACCTTAGTCACCGAGTTGAAAGTGTCTACCCACGAGGGGTTACTTGGACTATTCTGGCTGAAGATTTAACAAACGAATGGCTCTACAGTCGGATTAATCCTTTGGAAGATGTTAAAAGAAATAACCAAGTTTACCTAGAATCATTAAATAATATGCTCCAGACAGTGATTCCCTACCTTAACTTGCAGGTCGAGATGATTCGTGAGAGTGATATTCTGCAACAACCAGGGAGCGAAATTTCACAATATCATGACTTACTTGATCAAAACCAACAATTATTCCGAGAATACTTTGAAGCGGTCATTCCCCAGGAAGCCCAATTTTTGCTGCAGCTTGGTCCAAATAATCTAGACCAAGAAACCTGGGAAAAATACGTCTCTAATTACCTTTCTTGCCTTACAGTCTACCAACAATTATTAAGCTCAGGATGGAATGGGGGCGTTCATCCCTACCAAAGAGAATATTATTCCCGGCAATTTGAAAAATCTGGAGGAGATCAAGCCAAAAATCTCGAATATATTTCGGCTTATTTCGGGAGTGTTCTTGCCCGCCGGGAATTTAAGTTTGTCCAACGAGCCGCAAAAGGCAAAAAAACTATTAAAGTTGCTTTTTTACGTTACCCCAAAGGTACCAACAATAAGGAAAAAACTGCCATTACGGTGAGCCAGCACCCGTTATATGGGCATGGTGCCTCTCACCAAAGAATCTCACCCTGGGCAGCGATCACCAATCTTGAATATGACTCTCGGCAACAAGTTTCTCTCAGAGTCAGACCTATTAGAGAACAAGACAAAGATCCAGAATTAAATATGGAGATTAATTATGCCGGAGTCTCCGTCCCAGTTAATATTTTTTCCGCTGATATAATCGACTAATCACAATGAAACTCAAAGACAAATACATTTTCCGACCATACAATCCCCGTTTCCCCCAATTATTCGAGACGGAAAAAATTCGACTCCAAAAAACCCTTGGCAATAAAGTCGAGATCGAGCATATCGGGAGCACCGCCGTACCCGGCCTTGGTGGTAAAGGAGTAATCGACATCTCCCTAGCTCTCCCCAAAAATGAGTGGGAAGCAACTTCAACCAAACTATCCGCTCTAGGATATAAGTATCGGCCTAAAGATCCAGAAAGAGAAGATCAAAGACTCTTTTTTATGGCCAATCTTCCCGATCAAGAACTCGGCACCCGTCTTTATCATATTCATCTAACCTATCCCGATAGTCCCGAACTAAAAAAGGAATTAACCTTCCGTAACTACTTGCGGACTCATCCACAAGCAGTTGACGAATACGCTCAGATAAAAATGCAGGCAGCCAAGGAAGCCCAAAAATATACCACCAAAAACGAAATGCGGGATATCTATGGAAAAATTAAAGAAACTTTCATCCGGAATATTCTTAACTCAGCCAACCTTACTTCGTCACCTTCTCCAACTGCACCGGATTATAACTAAACGGGATTGATAGATCCGCATATTTCTTGGTTGGTTCCACGTACTTGGCATGATTCTTTTCAACCGTGATTGACCAAGCTAACGTCTCGATATTCGAACGTCCCTTTTCTACATCTCTCAGCATCCTCCTAGCTACTCTAATTTCTGTCGGTGTGTCCAGATAGATTCGGAGTGTCGCCGCCTCACGTAAGGGGCAATAAAAGGCAAAAATCCCTTCTACCACTACCAACCTCGTTCCAGGAGTGGCCTTGATCTTCTGCACTCCCACTCTCTCGCTAGTTTTCATATCGTAAATAGGGATCGTCACCTGTTTTCGCTTCGCCAGCAATTCAGCCGCTTTGGCACAAGAGACAATATCTACCGATTCCGGCACATCAAAATTATACTTGCCATTTTTATCTGGTTTCATCCCGGCTTTACCGTAGTAAAAATGATCCATCGACAACACGTATGCCTTCCGAAATCTCTGGGCAAACGAGCTTTTGCCCGAACACGATCCACCACATACCAAAACAATCGGAAGTTTCTGCTTATCCTTAGCTTTCACTAAAATATTAGTCTAGCACACTTGTAAACTAATCCTAGTAAAAATAACTCGAGAGCCGGATAAATTGCTTGCTTGGTACTTCATACCAAAAAGAGATTTTTGGCTCGTTCTCACTCTTGGCATTAATAATTAGCAGGGTAGGGGATGCCCACCCCGTTACCGAAACCAAGGTTAACTCGGGGTATGCCAGGGTAAATGGCTCGGCAATAACTCGGTATATTCCCCCCTCTACAAATGGCTCTCCCGTGGCTTTCATTACCCAAAACTCACTCTCTCCCGCAATTTTTCTCTCCAGGAAAAAATATTTATTGTCCGGTGACCAGGCATTAAATGGCACCAACAGCTCCTCTTCTGGCTCTAATCTCTTCGTCATGAGCATCAAATCTCCTACCCAAATCCCTGCCTGCTCTCCCTTAATGTTTACGCTTACCATCATCCTCCCATCTGGTGATACTTGCTCCATTACCCTCGCAGTGGGGGTCGGCAATGGCTCTACCGCCATAATTTCCAGAGTATCTTCCTGCTTGTCTTGCACTTTCTGCTTGCGTTCCATCCCCCAACCAACCAAAACTCCTATCATTGCCACGAAAAATGTTAAGCCCAGTATTTTCTTCATATTAAAATATCGTGACTTTCGTCCCAGTATTTTCGGCATCCGTATAGGTAACCGTCCCCGTTGTTAACGGGCTCACCCAATTATAAAGTTTCTCCGCGTCGATTTGCCGCATATTCACACAACCATGGCTCATCGCGTGGCCAAAATTATTGTGCCAATAAGCCCCATGTAGGCTATATCCGGCTATTTTGGGAATCTTGTCATTATAAAAAAACATCACATATGGCACATTCGGCAAGTTGTAATAATCCGCTCCCGTTCCTCCCTCCATTCGGGTTGCCCGCATCTTAACCCAGATCGTATACTCTCCTGGCGGGGTTCGCCCCCACTTACCTGTCGAAATTGGCGTTTCCAAATACACGGTTTCTCCCTCATAAGCCGTCAAAAGTTGTTTCTCCAGGCTCACATAAATTTGTTTGGCCTGCACGTTAGCCACCTCACCCAAAACCTTTGTCGTCAACTGCTCATCTCCCAAGCTTATTTCTGGCACTTCTATCTCCTGACCAGCAAAAACCCCTGTTTCTCCGTTGTTTACGACCATTTTGGGCAAATCTGAACAACTTCCCAAATTAGCACACTCCACCCCCTTTGGTCTGGACAAGTACCCCAATCCCACTCCTAGGACAACAATTAATAGACCCCCTAAATATCTCCATTTGTTCTTCACTTCCTTAAGTCTACTATTTTTTTGCTTAATGGTGTAGTCTTAACCTATGAAATCCTGGCTTAAGGTTATTTTTTGGGTACCCAGTGCTGTTCTTTGTCTGGTTATTTTTCTCCAAGTCTACACCAAGCTTGGTCGTACTCAGGGCGTCCAGGGATTACTGCGCCAAGAAATTAACACTGTCAAAAACGAACCTATCGTCTTTGCCGCGCTTCCCCGCGCCGCTTTCGAGATCAAAACCGCCCTGGCCTCCGAAGACGCTCGTCCTCTGGTTATCGACCATTACTTTACTCATTACGCTTCTCCCATGGCTGGACTCGGCCAATATATTGTCGACGTGGCCGATCACTACAAGGTTGATCCCTATCTAATCGTTGCTATCGCCCAACAGGAATCCAATCTGGGCAAAATTATGCCTGACAACTGTCACAATGCCTGGGGATGGGGTATTCATTCCGCCGGGACTCTCTGCTTCGACAGCTGGAAAGAGGGGATTACCACCTTCACCTCTGGATTAGCCGATAAATACCTGGCCTACGGCCTCCGCACTCCAGAGGAAATCATGACCAAATATAACTCCACAAGCCCTGGCGGAGCCTGGGCCGAAGGAGTTACTCAATTCCTCGAAGCCCTCCAAACCGGTGATTGGTAAACTCTTCACTTGACAATCCTATAGTCTGTGCTAATATCCGCAGACTATGTGGAAAACCCTTCTGGCCATCATTCTGGTCGTACCTATATTTCTCTCAAGTTATACGGCTACATTTGCCTATAACCTTGATTCTCGTGCCGCCCAAATGCGGACTATTCTGACTAAATACAACTCACCCATGATAGGCCTAGAAAATACGCTTATCCAAACGGCCGAAAAGTATGATTTAGACTGGACTATTCTGGCGGCTATCGCTGGAACCGAGTCAAGTTTTGCCAAACGGATGCCTGCCAACTGTATCAATCCCTACGGCTGGGGAATTTATGGTGATCATAAACTCTGCTTCAATTCCCTTGAGGCGGCCATCGAAGGTGTAGCCTCTGGGTTAGCCAGCAAATACAACACTACTTCCATTATTACTATTGCAAAAACCTATAACTCCGTCAGTACCGACGGCTGGATCAATCACACCAGCTTCTTCATGAATAAGATCAAATCAGCCGAAATTCCTGTCGAACTTCTCCCAGTTACGCTATAATTACCTCCAGGCCAAGGTGGCGAAATGGTATACGCGCACGCTTTAGGAGCGTGTCCCTTACGGGATGGAGGTTCAAGTCCTCTCCTTGGCACAATCCTGACCAACCTAATGCTATAATCCATATCCGTTATGCCAAAAAAACCCGCACTAACTCAAAAACCAGACGGAACCGTCAAATTTAGTTTGACTATTCCCCAAAAGGCAGTCGCCCAGGAATACCAACACGTCTTGGTCGAATTCAGTAAAACCGCCGAGATCAAAGGCTTCCGCAAGGGGAAGGCTCCGATCGCGATGGTCGAGCAAACTACCGATCAATCCAAGATCATTAGTCACGTTCTCGAGCATGTGCTTCCATCCGCTTATTCTCAGGTCATCCAGGTTCATCAACTCAAACCGCTTGTAGAGCCCCAGGTGACCCCCACCGCCATGAAAACCGGGGAAGACTGGCAATTCACTGTCGTTACCGCCATCGCCCCCACCTTCGTTCTGGGTGACTACCGTGCCAAGCTGACTAAAGCTCTGGCCAAACACAAGGAAAGCAAAAAGGACGAACGCCTCAAAGTCATTTTTGACACTCTTCTCTCGCTCGGCAAATTCTCCGTCGCACCGCTTCTAGTGGACATGGAAACCAAAGCCGCTCTCTCCCGTCTGATCAATCAGCTCGGTAACCTCAAACTCACGGTTGCTGACTATGCCAAGTCTCTCAAAAAAACTCCCGAAGAGTTAGTTGCCGAATATCAAACCACCGCTACCACCAATCTACAACTTCACTTTATTCTTCAGGCTATTCAAACTGACCAAAAGCTCGCCGATTCTGCTGCTACTCTTGACTTCCTTCAAGCATTATAGGATAATAAGTCGTTACTATGTCCTTCGATCCATTCAAAAATTTTAAACCACTCAATTCTAAACCAGCGACCAAAACAAATCCGCCTGTTACTCGCTCCGATAACTTCGTGGAATCTGTCAAAGACATTGGCAGTAATACCCTCCAATCCTTAAAGAATGACGTTGTCAAAGGGACTGCTCAAAATATTTTTGATCAACTCCTGGGTAGCACCAAAACCGGTCAAGTTCCCTCGGAAAACCAGACAATCACTCCCGATCTCGAAGAGTATATTGCCGAGCGCGAACAAAATGCCGCCGAACAAGCTCGTTCCCAAGAACGGCTCTTCCACCAGCAAAAACAAAAAGAAACTCAAGTCCTCTTCTCTTTTGCCGACGAAAAGGTGAAAAAGGAAATCGAGGGTGTCCGTCAGGAATTGGCCATGCTGGTCAATACCATGGGTCAGGTCGAGGCCCAAATCGAAAACGCCATTATGGACAACGTGACCGATGCCGGTGTCTACCACTTGAACTACTTCCGCAAACTCAAAACCTGGATTGTTTTTATGCGCAAATCTCTCGAAGACGCTTCTCTTTGGTTAAGTGTCGCCAAGGGCCGCAAAACTCAAGGTTATTTCTGGAGTCAAGTAGCCAAATCCGGTACCAAATACAGTATGTCTCATGAGCGCGCCGTCCAAATGGGCGCGGGGTAATTTTTCTGTTAAAATATCTCCATCTTGGGTTCGTAGCTCAGTTGGTTAGAGCGCCACATTGACATTGTGGAGGTCAGAGGTTCGACTCCTCTCGGACCCACTTTTCTTTCTCTCCCCATTATCTAGCTTCATATGTAGTAATATATCCATATGAACAAAATTAACGAACAAGTAAAAAGTAAACCTGGTGAACCTGAGCCCAAAAATGCCAGGGTTACCGGCAGAGAAATAGCCAAAATTTCTGAATTGATCCCCGACCCAAAAGATCAAGAACTAGTTCCCATTAATCGGATTAAGGAAGCTCTGGAAAAGCTCAAGAAAGCTTAATACACCCTAGCCAAAACGATCGGTAATCCTGGTATACTATTCACCATATGTCAGATTCAGCCCGTTCATCGCTCGAAGCCTTGCGTCACTCCGCCGCGCATCTTTTAGCCGCGGCAATCGCGGAGCTTTATCCCAACGCCCTCCCAACCCTTGGTCCCGCCATTGAAACCGGCTTTTACTACGATTTTGACCATCTCAAGATTGGTGCCGAAGATTTTCCCCTCGTCGAAGCGAAAATGCGTGAGCTCGTCAAGACCTGGTCTAGTTTTAAGAAATTCAAACTTTCTGCCAGCGAAGCCAAAGCCGAATTCAAGGCTAATCCTTATAAACTTGAACTCATCGACGAAATTATCGCCAAAGGGGAGGAGATTACGGTCTATCAGTCCGGCACTTTCCGCGATCTCTGTCGCGGCGGCCATACCGACAAACCGGGCGAGATCAAAGCCTTCAAACTTTTGTCCGTAGCCGGCGCCTACTGGCACGGTGACGAAAAGAACAAAATGCTCACCCGGATCTACGGCACAGCTTTTTCTTCCCAAGAAGACCTCGATAAATACCTCTGGCAAATAGAAGAAGCGAAAAAGCGGGACCACCGCAAACTTGGGAAAGAGTTGGATCTCTTTACTTTCTCCGAGCTCGTTGGGTCGGGTCTACCTCTCTATACCGCCCGCGGTTCCTTTATTCGGCGCACCGTCACCAACTTTGTTGAGTCCGTCCAAAGTAAACTCGCCTATACTCAGGTCTGGACTCCTCAAATTGCCAAAGCCGAGTTGTTCAAAAAAAGCGGTCACTACGACAAGTACAAAGACGATATGTTTCGGGTTGTGAGTAACTACAGCGATGAAGAATTCTTCCTCAAACCCATGAACTGTCCTCAGCACGCCGAAATTTATGCCAGTCGGCCACGTAGTTACCGCGATCTTCCCCTCCGCTTGACCGATTTTGCTATGCTCTACCGCGACGAAAAACCGGGGGAACTTAGCGGCCTAGCTCGCGTTCGTGCCTTCAGCCAAGACGATTGTCATGTCTATTGCCGCGAGGATCAGGTCGATTTTGAGGTTGATCAGATGCTCGACATGATCAAGCAGATTATGAACACCTTTGGCTTCACCTACCGCTACCGGCTTTCGACTCGCGACCCCGCTCACCCCGAAAAATATTTAGGTGACCCGAAAGTCTGGGACAAACTCGAAGCCTGGGCCGTCAAGATTATGGAGCGTAATCACATCGAGTATTACGATGGACCTGGGGAAGCCGCCTTCTACGGTCCCAAAATGGATCTGATGGCTACCGACGCTTTGGGACGGGAATGGCAACTCTCGACGGTTCAGATCGACTACGTTCAGCCTGAGCGCTTTAACCTCGAATACACGGCTCTCGACGGCTCGCGTCAGCGACCGGTTACGTTACATCGCGCCATCCTGGGCTCTCCCGAGCGCTTACTGGGGATCTTGATCGAACATTACGCTGGTGCCTTCCCCCTCTGGCTCTCACCCACCCAACTCACTCTCCTCCCCATCTCCGAGCACGAACTTACCTTTACCCAAAAACTGGCCAAGGAGTTAACAAAAGCCGGTCTGCGGGTTGAGATTGACGAGAGTAGTAACACCCTCGGCAAAAAAATTCTTCGCGGCCGCAATTACAAGGTTCCGTACCTTGCAATCATCGGCAAAAAAGAAGTCGAAACCAATACTCTGACTCTCAAAAATCGCGCTGGGGACCAGTTGACTCTCTCCCTCGATGAAGTTATCGCCAAATTAACCCAAGAGACCGAGAGTAAGTTATAATATCCTCATGAAATTTCATCCGATCAACCAGTTTATCAAATCCACCGAGCTTAGGGTTATCGACGACACCGGTAAGCAAATTGGGGTCATGTCCCGCGAAGAAGCCCTCAAAACCGCCCAGGAGAGGGGACTGGATCTCGTCGAAATCGCCTCACAAGCTACTCCTCCGGTCGCCAAAGTCATTGACTTCAAGAAATTCAAATACCTTGAAGCCAAAAAAGAACGTGACAGCAAAGCCAGTAGCGGCAAAGTCGATCTCAAAGAAATTCGTTTCACTCCCTTTATCGCCCAAGGTGATCTCGCTTCTAGACTGGAACGCATTCGCGAAATCCTGGGGGATGGAGACAGAGTTAAAGTTGTGGTAAAATTCACCGGTCGTCAAATTACCCGGGTCGAGTTCGGTCATGAACTGATCAAAAGGATCATGACTCAACTGGAAGGAGTGGCCACCGCTGACGGAGTTCCCAAACTCCAAGGCAAGACACTCTTTTTGATTCTCAACCCCAGCAAGAAGAAAGTTGAAAAATGAAACGTAAATCAAAAAAATCGCTTACTCGTCGAGTCAAGATCACCAAAACCGGCAAAATTATGCGTCGCACCCAAAATATGCGTCACATTCGCCGGCACAAGTCCAAAGCGCAAATCCGCCGAATGAAAGCCCCCAAATTTTTAACCGGCCAAATTGCCAAAAACATTAAACACATCCTAGGAATCTAACATGACTCGCGTCAAAAACTCTCCTGTCAAACGGGCTCGTCACAAAAAGGTTTTAGCCAGAACCAGCGGCTTCCGCATGACCAAAAACCGCTTGTGGAAAGTGGCCCATGAAGCTTACTTGCACGCCCTTGATTACAGTTTTCAAGGCAGAAAAGACCGCAAAAGTGATTTTCGTGCTCTCTGGATTTTGCGCCTTAACGCAGCTTTGCGCGCTATCGATCCCGCTCTTACCTACAGTCGCTTTATCCCGCTTCTTAAAACCAAGCAAATTACCCTGAACCGCAAAGTCCTAGCCGACATTGCTACTTCCGACCCCGAAACGTTTGCCAAAATCGTTGAAAAAGTGCGTTAAATCAAACTCTTGACAGTTCCCCATCTTATAGTGTAGTATGCATATCTTGCGAGAAGCAACCATCCGCACGTTCCCACTCATAAAGGGTTCGCTGGCAGGAAGGTTGCTTTTGGCGTATCTAGAGGGTTTGTTATAGAATAATCCCATGCAAACCCAAATTACCCAAATACAATCACGTTTTACCTCAGATCTGGACCAAGTTCACACCCCAACCGAACTCGACGCACTCTACCTCAAATACCTCGGGAAAAAGGGTAGTACTACCCAGCTTCTTGGCCAACTCAAAGAACTTTCTCTTTCGGACAAGAAAATTTATGGGCCTCTCCTCAACCAACTCAAACAATCCCAGGAATCGCAAATTAAAGACAAGTCAAAATTACTATCGTCTGACGTCTCGCATCTATTGTCTATGGATTTGACCATTCCTGGTCAAATCAAGCCCATCGGTCATCTCCACCCAACTACCATTCTAATCCGGGAGATGAACGATTTCTTCCGTCAGCAAGGCTACTCCATCGGCGAAGGTCCCGAAATCGAAAATGTCGAGTACAACTTCCGCCGGCTCAATCTTCCAGAAGGCCACCCCGCCACTGATCTGCAGGACACTCTCTTTATTCGCGAAGGTGATCTTTTGCTCCGGACTCACACCAGCTCCGTCGAAACCAGAATTCTCTCAAGCCAGAAGCCCCCCTTGCGGGTTGTTGTTCCCGGCAAATGTTATCGCAACGAAACCAATAGTACGACCAACACCAACTTTTTCTATCAATATCAGGGCTTTGTCGTCGACCAAGGAATCAACATTCAACACCTCAAATCCATTCTTACCGAGTTTCACCAATTTCTCTTTGGGAAAGATATCAAACTGCGTTTTCGTTACAAATACTACCCCGAAGTCACTCCCGGCATGGGGGTGGATATCGAGTGCAACTTTTGCCATGGCAAGGGCTGCCAAATCTGCAAATACCGTGGCTTTATCGAAGTTTTGGGTAGTGGGATGATCCATCCCAATACCCTCAAAGCCTGCGGCATTGATCCCAGCATTTACACCGGCTTTGCCTTTGGGATGGGGCTTGACCGCTTAGTCATGACGAAATTTGGTATTACTGATATCCGCAAACTCTATGGCGGAGAATTAATTTACCTATGAAAATACCTCTTATTTGGCTCAAAGATTATCTCAAAATTGACAAAACTCCCCGCGAAATTGCCGCCAGTTTTACCCAGCTTGGGCTTATGCTCGACAAACCCCTCGATCAAACTGGCGTGCTTGATCTCGAACACCGGATGGATCGCTCCGATTGGCTAAGCATTATCGGCTGTGCCCGCGACCTCGCTGCCTTCGAAAATTTACCTCTCAAACTTCCCAAGCCAACTTCCAAACTTAAACAAAAAACTCTCTCTCAACCCGAAATTGCTATTCGAGTCCAAACTCCCCATGTCCGCCGCTTTGCGACCAAAGTTTTTCACCAGGTTAAAGTCGGCCCTTCCCCGCGCTGGCTCACTGAACGTCTTTTGGCCTACGGCATCAAATCAGTCAACAATATTGTCGATGTCACCAACTTTGTCATGGTCGAATACGGTCAACCCCTGCACGCTCAGGATCTCGCCAAACTACCGGGGCAAGATATTACCATCAGAGCAGCCTGTGCCGGGGAGAAACTAACCACTATTCTAGGTACAGACATAAAACTAGATTCTAACGTCTTCATTCTAACGTCTGGCGGATTGCCCACCGTCATCGGCGGGATCGTTGGCGGTGTTGGTACCAGTGTAACTCAAAAAACTACGGACATTATCTTGGATGCTGGTAACTACGATCAACGGATTATCCGCCAAACCAGTCGTCGCTTAAAAATCATTAACGAAACTGTCAGTCACTACGACAAATACCTCGATCCTCGCTTGATTGATCCAGCTCTTTCTCGCGCCACCTCCCTTATTCTCGAACTAGCTGGTGGCACTGTGACAGATAACGACGACTACTATCCCCATCCCCCCAAGCCCCAAACCCTGACCCTCCATTGGTCTCGTCTCCAACTTCTCTCCGGCCTCACACTTCCCAAACCCACGGTCAAACGCATTCTCCGTGCTCTCGACTACTCCATTGTCGAAGAAGACCCTTCCTCCCTCGTCGTCGAAATTCCCTACTTTAGGACCGATGTCGAAGTCGAAGACGATTTGATTGCCGATATTCTCCGGATTAATAATTACGACAATCTTCCGGCTCTGGCTCTCTCAACTCCGATTCCCCCAGACATTACCCCCGAGCTTTATCGCTTCGAAGACCGCTTGCGCGATCTGCTGGTAGCGAAAGGTGCCCACGAACACATTACTAGTTCCCTAACTACTGCTTCCCCCGATAATCACGCTATTACTCTACTTAGTGCTACCTCCTCTGACCAAAATACGCTTCGTTCCTCCCTAGTTCCTTCCCTCCAAAATGTCCTTGGCTATTACGCTAAACATGGGCTCAAAAACATTGCCCTTTTCGAAATCGGCAAAGTCTTTTCCCAACAAGGTGACAAGTATTTGGAACATCGTCATCTCTCGGTTGTCTCTACTCAAAAAATTGCCGACTCACTTTCCACTCTTATGCATGTGCTTGGCATCAACTATCACATTTCTTTAACCTATCAGATTGTGGTCAAACAAAAAACGGTGGGGGCGATTGGTCCTCATTTCTACACCTTATATCCTGATTTACTTCTCCCGCTCTCTCAAGCCTACTCTCCAGTCGTGAGTGAGTTTTTGCACTCGCAATCCCGCGATTTGTCTCTTCTTGTCCCGCCCCGCTATGTCTACGCTGATATTCTAGCCGCCCTTAATCCTCTTACTCTTACCTATCAAACTATCAACTGTAAATCCGCTACTCCCTTAGGTAAAGTTAACAATTATCTGCTCACTTTCACTTGGCCAGCCAAAAGCAACACATCCGCCGAAATCAAACAAATCCTCAAGACACTCAAAACCGCTCTCTCCATCGATTCCAAATCCTAAGGCGTCGCCGAAGCCGAAGCGGTCGGTGAAGGCACAAAATTCCACTCCATCTTCACCCCGATTCTTATCTTAGTTTCTGTCTCACTCCCATCCTTTGTGCGTACCTTCCCCATAAGCTCATATGTTCCATCCGGTAAAGTTATATTTGTCACTACCAATTTCTCATTTCCAAAACTCTCGATCTCACTCCCATTTTTGTATAACTTAACCCACTCAATTTCTTTGCTAGTGGTTATTCTCAGTCTTACCTCAAAAGTATTATTGTCAATTTTGCTTTCATTTGTTGGTTTCTCAAACCCGATTACTGTCTCCGTGTTGGCAGTGCAATATTCCCGTGGCACCTTAAACTTAGCGTCTCCCTGTGAGTCAATCCAAGCCCAAATATCGTCCTGCCAAGCCGAACTTTCATTAGCCAAAACATAATATTCCTTTTCGTTATACTCTCCTCGTGCTACGTCCACCTCAGTCGCCAGTCTATTTTCATCCGCGCGACAAACCTTCACTTTTGTATGAATCGGATCCGGCTCAGTCGGGATCGTTCCTCGGATAAAATAATCCGCTCGGGCTAAATATCCATCGTGTTCTGGATAACCAGACACCGTATCGACCTGTCTGGCTTCCACCCCAGTTGGGACACTAAACTCGCTTCCCTTATATTTTTCCCAAGTCTTAAGCATAATCTTTCGCCAAATTGGCGATGCTCCGGTCACTCCCGAGGCCACCTCCTTCATTGCTGAGTTATCGTTATTTCCCACCCACACCCCAACCACTGCCCCCGTACTCCATCCAATCGTCCAGTTATCCCGCTTGTCATTGGTTGTCCCGGTCTTAACTGCAATTGGTCGCCCGCTCATATTCAAATAACTATTTGGTCCAAAGGTGAGTAAGCGCGCATTGTTGTCATACAGCACGTGATTGATCAAAAATGCCACTTCTTCTGTCAAAACTCGCTTTTTCTGAGGTTCTCTTGTCTCAAAAATTGTCTTCCCATTCTTCTCCACTTTCAAAATCGAAATCGGCGTCACCCGCTCACCTCCGTTCGCAAACACCGCATAACTTCTCACCAAATCAAACAGTCTAACTTCTCCGCCTCCCAAGGTTACCGACAACCCAAAGCGTTTCATATTTTCGGTAGTCGGTGCCAAAGTCTCCAGTCCCATATCGTAGGCAGTTTGTAGCATATCGCGCAGTCCGATCAACGACAGTAATTTAACCGCCGGGATATTCAAAGACGAGCCTAATGCAAAGCGAAGCTGTACCGGTCCATGAAACTTGCCATCATAATTCCTTGGTTCATAAAATTCCTCGGCCGTTGCTCCCGGAAACTTGGTCGGCACATCGAGTAGCATACTCGAAGGTGAGTAGCCTTTGGTAAAGGCAGTCGCATAGGTTACTGGCTTGATCGCACTTCCTGGTTGGCGCAGGGACATGACTACATTGACCTTCCCATCATAATCCTCGGCAAAATAATTTTTAGATCCCACCATGGCCAAGACTTCTCCATTTTGCGGATTTATGACCATTGCCGCCCCATTCCCGATCTTCATACTCGCCAGCTTGTCGATTTCTTCGGTCACCGTCGTTTGGGCAAAATCCTGCAATTCAGAATCGAGAGTAGTTGTCACTGTATATCCACCTTCTTCTACTACCGCTTCTCCCAAAAGTTCAACCAGCTGTTCTTTCACGTAAAACACAAAGTGAGGAGCTGTAATCGCCACCGATTGATCACGAAACTCGGCTTTGGGTAACTCGGATACACTCAATTCTTCCGCTTGCTTATCAATGTATCCATCCTCCCGCATCCGTCGTAGAACCGCGGTCGCTCGAGCCACATAAGCTTGGTTATCCGTTCCGTATGGCGAATAGCGTGACGGAGCTTGCGGCATTCCTGCCAAAATCGCAGCTTGAGTCAGGGTCAAATCTCTCGGCTCCTTGCCAAAATAGCGCTCACTTGCCGCTGCTATCCCCACCGCCGTCCCTCCATATGGCGCTTCGTTTAAGTACATCGTCAGAATTTCGTCTTTACTAAATTTCTTCTCAATTTGCAGTGCCAATACCAACTCCTTAAACTTGCGGACCAGTGATCTGTCCGACGTTAACAGTACATTTTTAACTAGCTGTTGAGTCAAAGTACTGCCGCCCTGAGCTCGACCTCTCGTCACCCCCCGTGATAGTCCTCTAATCATTCCCCACATACTAAAACCTTCGTGGGAATAAAATTCCTTATCTTCAATCGCGATCGTGGCTTGTTGCATCACCTGAGGAATTTCCGTCAAAGCCACTGGAAGTCGATTGTAATCCGTGTACAAGTCATACAGAGTCTTACCCTCCCGGTCGACTATCTTAGTGCTAAATCCTTCTCTTCTGACCACTTTATTAGGATTAGGCAGCGAGGCTGCCGTCCAAGCAAACAAAATAATGACTAAAATAATTCCGGCTAAAACTCCAAACAACGCCAGAATTCCCAAATTTTTTAATATTGTCTGTCTATCCCACCTCCGCCTCCGATTCCCCATCCGCCGCTGATTCCACACTTGCTTCCACTCCTGCATAGCTTAGAGTATAACCCGAACCAGTTACCAGAGCAAATTTGACACAGCAAAAAATAGTGTTATATTTATAGGACAAGTTAATAGGAAAGCGTTGATGGAGCCAATAGTAGGCTTGAGCGGGTAATCAGAAAGATGTCGGTTGCTGCAAGACATCCAAGAACTCAAGTCCGAATTTACTCTCCGAAGCAGGTCTGACAAAATCAGACACGGTAGTCCCCGTAATCAGACTAAGATGTGTCACACAAGAAACAGAGCATCTGGAAATGAGGTTACTCTCAGTTATTTCAGATCCCGTGTTTAGCGGGATTTTTTATAGCTAAAAGTAACGAAGCAGGGTTGGTATCGCCGCACTTGCAGGCCCCTGTCTACTCCCAATTATGGTTGGTGGTAGGCAGGGGCTTATTTGTTATTAAAAGGATATCTATGAACAAAGAATTTATCTCGGCTCATATAGCCGATGTTATAGAGACACACCCGGAAATCGAAGTGATGCCTCCTGGCACTCTTCCTCCGGCAGATACGGCCACACATATGATTTCTCTACTTAGGGCTGTCTACGTCAATCATGGCATTGCTAACCGGGTTAGAGATATTACTCGCGATATCGAATCGGGGAATCTGCAAACTTGGCTAGCCAAAAGAGAAGGTCAATTAGTGGCTACGGCCTCTCTCGTCCATCAACCAAACGGCGATGTAGAGATAGGACGAGCTGTCTCGCTAGAAAAAGGTAATGGCAAATTGCTTATGCTCCTAGCCAGTCTTGCCCACCTTAAAAATAATTCAGACGCACCTATCGTAGCAGAAGTTCGGGCTGCAGAACAATTCGGTGGTATTCCCTCTGGAGAAGCAACTCAACATATTTGCTTCGAACTTTTAGATCTAGTGCCTCATGCGCTGGCGCCGTTCTTTAACCATGGAGGGCCCGTCCGCAATGAAAGTTTTATTCTGGCCCGAAGCGATCGGCAACCAGGGCGAACAGCCACCGAAATGGTGCTGTCCACGCTGACCAATCGAGATCTACGGGGGAGAGTCCAGAGAGTCAAACTAGTTCAGGATGAACCTTTTCAAATCATAGTTCCCGACACCAACGGGTCAACATTGTCCGAAATCTGGACTGCCAAAGATATACAGTTTAAAGAAGGGTTCACTCTCTTCCCCATAGAAGTAACCGATGCCAATCTCGCATTAGTGGGTACTTTACTCACCAACCCGCGTATTGTCATGTGTGGGATCGACCACCGTCAGGGAGAAAACGGCAAACCCATTATCTTATTCGGGACCGTTGGCAAAGACACGAAAGTTGCTCCTTCCAAAATTACCGACGCACTTGCGCCTGCTGTCCGTCGCGACCTCCAAATATTGCCGATCAGTTTACCCAGCTTGGCAATCAAGATCTCAACACGACCGGCCATGGTCTGAGTGGGTTTTGGACAGATAAGGACGGCAAAATTTGGGGGAACTGGTCATGAATAATCATTCCGTCTCATCCATTCTCCAAAAGCTTATCCACATCCCCTCGGTCACGGGGGATACGAAAGCATGCAAACAAATCATCCACGAAGCTCACCATGTCTTAAATCTGCAGAAAGTTAAATCAAAGGTAATATCGCTACACAAAAAACCCATCCTTATCTGGGGAGAGCTCGATTTAGGGAAAACCACTTGGCTCATCAATTCTCATCTTGATGTCGTGCCAGGTAAGCCCTCTCAATTTATTCCCAAAGTCAGCAAGGGAAAAATTTGGGGTAGAGGCTCTGCAGACACCAAAAGTAGCTGCGCCATCATCCTCGCCAATTCTAAGCACTGGGTTTCACTGGCAAACGACAAACATATAACTTTTATGTTAGTTGTTGATGAGGAAGTTGGAGGTGATACCACCAAACTTGTTTTACAAAAAATGCCCAAGTTAAAAGGGGGCATATTTTTCGAACCCACTAATGAACAAATGATCGTTCATGCGAAGGGAATTATTCAATTAAAAATTATTGCAGAAGGAAAAGCATGTCATGGCTCTCGGCCCTGGGGAGGGGATAATGCTCTCGAAAAATTGACCCATTCTCTAACTAAGTTCCGCCTCAAGCATCCTACTCCTACTCACGAAACTAGATCAACTACCTTCAACTTCTCTTTGCTGTCCGGTGGCACTGCTATTAATCAAGTCCCAGAGTCTGCTACTCTCTGGTGCGACATCAGGTGGAATCCACAGGATGATCCGCAAACAATTATTTCTGATCTAAAGAAAATATTCCAAGACTGTAAAGTTAAAATTCTCAAACTTGAATCCCCGATCAATTGTTCACATAGAAGTAAGTTGTGTGAATCATTCGTCCTTTCACTCAAAACCAATTCGATCAATCCAATTTTTGGTTTCGAACACGGTAGTTCAGACGCACGACACGCTACAGCGCGAAATATCCCAGCCATAGTCTTTGGCCCAGTAGGAAAAAATCTTCATGGTCCAAACGAGTGGGTGAGTGAAAAAAGTTTAAGTAAAGTGCAAATGGTATTAGATCACTGGATTAAAAATATTTGATACAATACTAGGAGTCCTATGAAAACCAATAAAGATCTTTTAACTCGTCGCGTCGCCAAGATTCTCCCTTCTAAAGAGGGGTTGGAAAAATTAATCACCGGCAAAAAAATCCGTCTCTATCAAGGAGTAGACCCTACCTTCAAAAATCTCCATCTCGGTCATACCATCGGTTTCCGCAAACTTATGGACTTTGCCAATGCCGGCCACGAAGTTATTCTCCTCTTTGGCACCGGGACCGTCCTCGTCGGTGATCCCAGCTTGCGAGACACCGGCCGCAAGCTCATCACTCCCGAAGAGGTCGAAGCCAATATTCAGGAATGGAAAAATCAGGTTTCGCCCATTATCGACTTTGACAAGGTCGAGGTTCGCCAGAACGGTGACTGGCTTACCAAGATGACTCTCAAAGACATTATTCATGTCGCCAGTAACATCAGTGCCGTTCAACTTTTTAAACGAGACTCTTTCACCCGTCGGATCGCTAAAAACGATCCTGTCTGGTATCACGAAACCATGTACCCCTTACTCCAAGGTTACGATTCCGTTGTTATGGATGTGGATCTTGAAATTGGCGGCACCGATCAAGAATTTAACATGCTCGTAGGGCGTGAACTCCAACGGAAAATGAACAACCGCGAAAAATACGTGCTTACCGTCCCCATGATTCTCGGTACCGATGGCAAAACTATGAGCAAATCCTCCGGCAATTGTATTTGGCTAACCGACACGGCCGAAGAGATGTACCGCAAAATTATGGCCGTCCAGGATGATCTCATCACCACCTACTTTGAGCTTTTGACCAATGTTTCCCTAGAGGAAGTTGATGCTCTAGACCCCACCCAACCGGTAGAGAACAAGAAAAAGCTAGCCTTTGATATTACTAAGCAATTTCATGGGGAAGATGGCGCCCAAACAGCGGCCCGTCATTTCGAAACCGTGGTTCAACCTAAAGGGATTGATCCCTCCCAATCACCGATTACTCTGAAAGCCAACCTCTTCGAAACGTTAAAAACCGCTGATCTTGGAGTGAGCAATAGCGACATCAAGCGCACCATCGAACAGGGAGGTGTAGAAATTGATGGCCAGAAAATTACCGATCCTTTATCAGTCGTTTCGGGTAGTGAACTCAAATTTGGCAAGTCTATTCGCCGTCGCCTCGTAACTGGAGATTAAAATATGACTCTAACCAAAAAACAGCGCAAAATCTGGACTATCATCACCGCGATCTCCACTCTGGCCCTCATTTCCATGTCTTTCGCCCCCTTTTTCTTTGGCTAAGCTATACTTGAATACATGGAATTAATCGATCTTCCTGGGGTAGGGGAGAAGACTCTTCACCTTCTTAATCTTCACGGGATTACTACCATCCCCCAACTCTTAATCTACTATCCTCGCACCTATCGCACGTACTACGCTAAAACTGCCAAGACCGTACTACAGGGTGAGTGGGTCAGCCTCCAAGGCCAATTATCTCGTCCCGTAAGCCATCACACCGGCCGCGTGAGTACTCAGCTGAGCACTTTCCGTGACGAAACTGGCACTCTCACCATCCGTTGGTTTAATTCACCCTTTGTGACCCGTTCAGTCTCACCCGCTACCACCTACTTAGTTCGCGGTCAGCTCGATTCCTTCTCCGGCCGACTCCAAATAGTAAATCCCCAGCTGACCAAACTTAGGTTGGAGAATCCCTCCTTGCCGATCGACGAAATCCAGCCTATTTACACCCCGCTCGGCACTCTCAAATCTGGTCACCTCCGTAATTTAATTAAATCTGCCCTGGACCATCTTTCTCCTGACCCGCTTCCTCTAGCCATTCAAAACCGCTATTCTCTTCTCGATTTTGCCACAACCATTCGCTCAATCCACTTTCCCTCATCAAAGTCCGATCTCGAAAATGCCATTCACCGTTTAGCCTTTGATGAACTTTTTGCTCTTCAAAAAGAGGCACTCAAAAATCGCGAATTGGCTCAAGTTCCAACTCTTCCTCTCTCCCTCAACCAACCCGAGCTAGCCGATTTTATCGCTTCGCTTCCCTTTACCCCAACCGCCGCCCAATCCCGGGTGATTCAGGAAATTACCGCCGACCTCTCCCAACCTCTCGCCATGCATCGCCTACTATCTGGCGAAGTGGGGAGTGGCAAAACCTTAGTTGCCGCCTACTCAGCACTTCTCACCCACTACTCTTCTCGCCGCACCCTACTCATGGCTCCTACCCAAATTCTTGCCGAGCAACTCTTTGCCAACTTCTCTTCTCTTCTTGGCTCCCGCTGTACTCTTTCCCTCCTCACCAGTGTAAGCAAGGGGGATGTGGATGCCGACATCGTGATCGGCACTCACGCTTTGCTCAAACAAATCTCCAACTTCCACAATATCGGTCTTGTTATTATTGACGAACAGCATCGCTTTGGGGTCGATCAGCGCTTACTCCTAACCAAACTTAATCCCGCCCCCCATTTTTTGATGATGACCGCGACCCCCATCCCTCGCACTCTCGCTATGACTGTCTTTAGTCATCTTTCGCTTTCCCGCTTGGACGAACTCCCCCAAAACCGTCTTCCCGTCAAAACCTACCATGTTACCGAAGACAAACGAGTTGCCGCCTACGACTGGATCCGCCAGGAAGTTCTTACTCATCAAAACCAGGCTTTTGTCGTCGTCCCCTTGATTGATCAAGCCGAAGACGACGAGACCTCCGCCACCCAATCACTCAAAAAACTAGAAAAAGATCTCTCCGCTCGCTTCCCCGATCTCGTTGTTGATATTATGCACGGGAGAATGAAAGGTAGTGAAAAAACTGCTCATCTGCAAGCTTTCCGAGACGGCCACACCCAAATCCTCGTTGCCACCAGCATGATTGAAGTTGGTCTTGATATCCCCGAAGCCAATATTATGGTTATCGAAAATGCCGATCGCTTTGGTTTAGCTACCCTGCATCAGCTTCGAGGTCGAGTCGGTCGCGGTGGCAAACAAGGCCACTGTCTCCTCTTTGCGCATCAGCCTAGCGAGAAAGCGCTGGCGCGTCTTGCCTATTTTGTCCGGGAAAAGGACGGTGCCAAACTGGCCGAATTTGATCTTGCTTCCCGTGGCCCTGGTGAACTCTACGGTACTACTCAGCATGGTTTCTTCTCCCTCCGTTTTGCCTCTATCTATGATCAAGCTTTATTGCGCCAAACTGCCGAAGCTGTTAAAATGCTCTCTATATGACACCGCTACCCAAACGTCGCTGGTCTACTCGTCGCCAAGGCAAGCGCCGCGCCAGTATCAAACTCCAGCTTCCCCAACTCACCACCTGCAAAAACTGTGGTCAATCCAAACGTTCCCATTCCCTCTGCGCTAACTGCAACCAATAACTCATGAAAACCTCCTCCGACCCTCGTCACAAAAAGAGAATTCTCCAAGTTCAAGCTCAATTTTCCCAGAGTTTTCACCCTGGTTTTACTACTCCCGTCGATCCCACGATCAGCCTCGCCGCTCCCGAGTGGCCGCTGTCCAAAATTAACAAAATTGATCTGGCTATTCTGCGAGTTGCTACCGACGAACTTCTCCATTCCGACACTCCTCCCAAAGTAGTGATCGACGAAGCTGTCGAGATCGCCAAAACCTACGGTACCGAAAGCAGTGCTAGTTTTGTGAATGGTGTCCTTGGCACTATTCTGAAAGGACTTCATGCCGAAAAATAATCTCGTCCCGCTTTTATCTCAACTTAACTTAACTCCTAAAAATGAACACTTGATCCACAACGCTTTCGTTCACCGCTCATATCTCAACGAATCCAAAGATTTTGAAGAAAGTAATGAACGCCTGGAATACTTAGGAGATGCAGTTCTTGAACTGATTGTTTCTCAATATCTTTTTGAGTCCTATCCCGATTTCCAGGAGGGTATGCTCACTAATCTGCGCGCCGCCCTCGTTCGCACCGAAAGTCTCGCACTCGTGGCTACCGAGCTAGGCTTTCCCCCCCTCCTCTTAATGAGTAAAGGCGAAGAAGCTACCGGCGGCCGCCAAAATATTTCTATCCTCGCCGACACCTTCGAAGCCTTTTTAGGGGCTCTTTATCTCGATCAAGGACTCGTTCCTTGTCAACAAATTCTCGAAGTTCATCTTCTCCCTCAAACCAAAACCATTCTCAAAACCCAAGCCTACAAGGACAACAAATCACTTCTGCAGGAAATCGCTCAAGCCAGATATAAAGCAACTCCTCTCTATTCTCTCTTGACCGAATCTGGTCCTGATCATGACAAAAATTTTGTCATGCAAGTGACCATCGATGGCAAGAATTATGCCGAAGGGCAGGGGAAGAGCAAACAAGCCGCCCAAGAGGACGCCGCTTATCACACCCTTGAGCAGATCACCAAATCTTGATACAATACCACCTATGCTCAAAATCAAACTCTCACGCGTCGGCAAAAAGGGACAACCCCAATACCGTATCGTCGTCCAAGAAGAACACAGTAAACTGACCGGAACCAACAAAGCACAGCTCGGATTCTACAATCCCAGTACCAACCCCTCCCAAATCAAACTTGATCACACCGCCTATCTTCACTGGCTTAGTCTCGGCGCCCAGCCCACTAGCACCGTCCGTAATCTCGCCAGTAAAAACGCTCCTGCTGCCAAAAAACCCAAATCAACCAAGAAAATCTAACATCTATTATCTATATTAATCAAGGAGCCCCATGCAAGAAGTCCTCGAATTTGTTCTCAAAAATATCGTAACTCACCCAGACGATGTCAAAATCGATACGGCTGACGAAGCCGGTACTACCAACTATCTTATTACCGTTCACAGTGACGATGTTGGCCGAATTATTGGCAAAGAAGGCAAAGTTATCAAAGCTATCCGCACCATTATGCGGGTGATCGCCATCCAAAAGGGTGTTCACGTCCGCGTCTCAGTCCTTTCCGAAAACTCCGCTCCCACCGAACCTACCGAACCCACTCCTGCTCCCGAAGAAGCTCCTGCTCCCGAAGAGGTTCCTCCTACTGATGGTCTTACGGTTGAGGTGTAAAAAGACTAGCTCTCCCAACTACCTCTCCTGCTGTCTCTGCAAGTTCTGGCGCTACATATCGGCGATACCCAGATAATCGGGTAAAATATTCCTCTTCTTTTTGATCAAATAGGGTAATCTGTCCTTTTACCCCCACAGAGTCCGCTCCCGCCCACAACATCCCCAACCCCAGGGACAGGGTGTATTCTCCCTCCTCGCTGGCGCTTACTTTTACATCCCCAATCTGCATGAGTGGTAAGGTAGTTTCAACCGTTCGCAAAAACGCATAAATACTCTCCTGTGAGCCGGTAATCTTGATTTCTGTATCCAAACTATCCAGCTTCAAATCTGGCGTTCTGGCTGTTTTCCCTTTGGTAGTAGCACTTGTGCTGGCCGCTTTGATCTCTCCTCCCTCCAAACTAATTCCGCCAAAGCTGACCCCCAATTCCTGCGACAACCCACTAATTGCCGTCAAATACAGCATCACATCCCGCTTAGGTGGCAAAGCCGCATCCAACACGGTTACCCTCTCTTTTAAGACACTCTGATCAATTCCTGCCAAAATACTAACTTTCTTCGCCAAGTCTTCCAGTTCTTCAGTTTTAGTCCGTAGCTGTTTGGTCGTTTTGTTAATGGATCCTATTAGTGGCAAAGCCACCAGCAAAATCATCAATCCCGCGACTCCCGCAATAATTATAGCCAAGACCAAACTGCGGTGACGTGTAATCAATCCTGTCAAAACGTTTTCCTTCATCTAACTACCTTTCGCTATACTTAAATCAAGTGTCAACTGATAATTTTGTTCAGAATCCTGGCTAACTCCGCGCGAAACTACCTGGCTAAAAAACGAGTTCTCCTGTTTAAAGTAATCAATCGCCGCATTAAACGCGGATACATCCAAGGCTGTGAGCTGGATTCGAACCGTATAACCATCCAAAAACTCCATACTACTGATATTTACTCCCGGGATCACAATCGCGAACAGTTCCTGCAATGCCTGCCGTGCCAATGACTGATCATCCAAAAACTCTGTAATCAATCCCAATCGGCTTTTCAAATAAAGCTGCTCTGCGTTAGCCTGGGTGAATGCCTGCAACTCGGCAGCTGCCTGGGCAATTTCCCCCTGAACGTTTGTTAGCTTCTGCTTCATAAAAAAGTTCCAAAGAGTAAGCGCCACTACCACTACTCCGACACTAATTCCCGCTACCAAACTGAGCCGCAAGTAGTTTCGTTCCCGCTGATAATCCTTCTCCGTTAGGGTGCGCTTATTCTTTAGCAAATTAACTTGTAAATTGGCCATAATAACTCCTAAAACACCCGCATAGCTAACCCGATCGAGACCGCATAACTAGCTCGGTCCTTGGGGATCACCACTCCCTTTACCGGCTTCGCCCACGCCATAGGGTCAGCCATCACCACTTCAATCCCCCCAAACACTCCCGACAAATATGCCGGTAGTCCTGGTAGATAAGCCCCACCTCCCGATAACACCACTCGGTCAACCTTGGTTTTTTGCACGGTTAAATAGTTCTCCATCGCTTTTCTCATCTCTCCGACCAATGATTCCAGAGCCAAAAGTAACCCCGTTCGGACTTTTCCTTCCATCATCGTTTCATCTAATCCATAGGTCCGTTTGTACTCTTCAGCCTGGGGTAGGGGAAGTGCCAGCGATTGGGCTAAGGCTCTGGTTAAGGCTACTCCGCCGATTTGGGCCACATACGAAAATACCAATTCTCCATGGTCAACTATCGCCAGTACACTCGATAACGATCCCAAATTGACCAACATACTAGTAACGTCCGGCGTTCCAAACGTAAGCGATCGGGTTAGGGCCACCATCTCACTTTCAATCGCAATCGGCTCTAGCCCACACCCAATCACCAAATCCGTCACTTCGGTCAAATATTTCTTCGTAGCCGCAACCAAATACACACTCATCTTCCCTTCTTTACCTGCCGCTGCCTGTTTAACTACCGTGTAATCAATCTCTACTTCCGAAACTGGTACCGGGATAAACTGCTCCGCCTCCCATTTGATTGCACTGGCTAGCTCCGCATCCGACATTTTAGGCATTTCGACTATCCGGCTAAATACCTTGGCCTCCGGTACTGCCACTACCACTCTTCTTTCTCTAATCCCGCTCTCTTTAAGTGCCTGTTTCACCGCCCCAGTTGCACTCAATACCACCTGCTGATCGGCAAAATCCAGTGACCCCGCCGGGTTACTCACTCCCCCTATGGCATTTAACACAAACCCCTTGGTTCCGGTCAAAGTCAGCTGACACACCTTAATTGCGGTTGCCCCCAAATCCAAAGCAAAAAATGATCCCATGGGCAGATTACTCCTCTAAATGTTATCTATGCTATCTTCTACTATATACTAGCCTCTCTATTTCACAATAGTCCCAGCCGCAAATACCGCGTAATCAAATACGCTTCCCGAGGCATCGAGCCCCCTCTTAACTTCGATTTCCTGTTTAGCGTCCCCGCCGCCCGCCACCGATTTAACCAAATACAACTGAGTCGTTAGCGGACTTCCCGCCGCCCCCACAACCTGCAGGGTTGCTCCATGATAAATCATTTTTACTCTCAATACCCCCTCACTTCCCACCTCAATCGGATGATTTTTGGCACTTAAATAAGTCGCATTGACCCCCGAACTCACCGCAAAACTATTGCTGGTAGTTAAAGCAGCATGGCAACTCGATGGGTTGTAATATGCCCGCTTTGTTGCTCCTGTCGTTGGAATCTGAGTTACCTCGATAGCTGCCGGTACCGTCCCACTACCTTCTACTCCACACCCAGGATCTTCCGCCGTATTCTTTTTAGTCCATCTCAAAGTAATGGTAGCTCCAGTATAATCCGTCAAATCTATCTGGGCAGTATCGCCCTCAGCCAAATACAGGGAGTGAGATTGTAGTTCCTGAACTTTATAAAAACCAGTGACATTCCCCGTACTGTCTCCAATAGTTACATTACCCGTATTCACCGTCCCTTGTCTAAGTTCATTGAGAGCATTCTCGATTCCTCCCTCAGCCAAACTAAAAGCCGCTCCACTCTCTCTTTCCTGCCTGGACAAAGTCGTATCGGCCAAACTCCGTAGAGCTACCGATAATACTAAGGAAATCAATAACCCCATGACTACCAACAAGACCAATCCCCCCTGCCCACTCTGCAATTCTTTTTGTTTCACCCCTCTATCAAAGCAAACTTGACCCCATCCGTCAATTACGCCATACTCAAAGAGTGAAAGGTTTTACTTTAATCGAGCTTCTTGTAGTAATGGCCATCCTTGGTATTCTCTCGGTCATCGGCTTTGGCAGTTTCCAATCCGCTAGAATCAAAGCTCAAGACGCCAAAACCAAATCCGATCTTGCTCAGGTTGCTAAAAGCCTCGAAGCGTACCAAAACGATCATCGCACTTATCCAACCACTGATCTTACTTGGGGAGCAGCCTTTACCGATGGTACTACCATATATTTTGCCAAACTTCCCGAAGCTCCCACCGGTAACTATTACTATGCTTCCGACGGTACCGGTTTTACTCTCTATGGTCGCCTTCAAAACAGCGATGATCCCGCTATCGAAGTCTTTGATCCCCCAATAGATTGTGGTACCGTCGTGTGCAATTACAAAATTACCAGTAGTAACCTCCCATGATAAAAAAACTTGGTTTTACCCTAATCGAACTCCTAGTTGTCATCGCCATTATCGGGATTTTGGCTGCCCTAGTCTTATCCAACCTCCAAGGTGCCCGGGAACGCGCCCGTGATGCCCGCCGCAAAAACGATCTTCACGCTGTCTCTCAATCCCTCCGCCTTTACTACAACGATAATCAGGGTTTCCCCCCCTCAAGCACCAGCACCTACAAGATCCAAGGTTGTGGGGTCTCAGTCTGTGAGTGGGGAAGTACCTTTACCGACGGCGGGACCGTCTACATGAACCGGCTCCCTCTCGACCCTTCCAGTAGTGCTAGCAACCCTATTACATACTATTACTATTCTGCTGATACCGATCAGTTCGCCCTGATCGCTACTCTCGAAAACCAATCAGACTCCGAGATCGCCGATTCTCAAGCAAGGTGCGAAACTGCTCTTGACGGTTACACAGTCACTGAATCAACTGATTACGTTGTTTGTGCCGAATAATCTATAAGGAGGTTTTTTATGCGCCGCCAAGGTTTCACCCTCATCGAACTTCTAGTTGTGATCTCGATCATTGGTGTCTTAATTACTAGTGCCATGACCAGCTACATCAACGCCCAAAAGAAAAGCCGCGACGCCCGACGTCGTAACGATATGAAAACCATCCAGCTTACTCTCGAACAGTACTATGCCACCACCGGCGCCGGCAGCTATGCTGCGGTTGCCACCGCCTTTAGTCCCCAGCCAGTTCCCAGTGACCCCAAACCTTCTCCTCACACCCAATACCAAACCAGCACAATCGATACCGACAGCTATTGTATCTGCGCTACCCTCGAAGAAACCACCAAAGGCAATGCTACTGCCGGAGCCGCTTCTGGTTGTACCTGGAATTCTGCCGGTACACTTTATTGTGTCCAAAATCAACAATAGGAGGGATATGAAAAAAGGCTTTACACTAATCGAACTCTTAGTCGTCTCGACCATTATCATCACCCTGATCGGGATCGGGAGTGTCAGTTACGTCCGTGCGCTCCAAACATCTCGTGACAGTCGCCGCAAAACTGATCTCGAACAAATTCGTCAAGCCCTCGAAACCTACCGTTCCGAAAATGGTAGCTATCCAACTACCGCCACCTGGAAAAACTCCGGTGTCCTTTACCCGACTTACTTAACCACCATCCCCTCCGATCCCAAAGCCGGCTATCTCTATGGTTATATTCGCACTACCGCCACCACCTATGTTCTTTGTGCCGCTCTTGAAGTTACTACTACACCTATCTCCTGTGGAACCGGAACTTGTGGAACAGGGACATGCTCATATGCCGCCACCAATCCCTAAATATCTTCCGGGATTTACCCTGGTAGAACTCCTTATTATCAGCGCCATTACCGCTATTTTGGTGGTAGCCGGCCTCTCAGCCTACCGCCAAGCCGCTGATCGCCAAACCGTCAATAACTCCGCCGAATTGATAATGAGCACCTTCCAATCCGCCCAAAAACGGGCGCAAATCAGTGACAAACAATGTGATGGCATTTATTTAGGTGAAAGAGTTGTTGTCAGTACGAATACTCTAGTCACCAGTTCTCTTTGCGATGGCGACACAGTAACGTTGGAGACAATTACTATCCCCAATGTCACTTCTATTACTTCCGCCACGATTATTTTCCGCCCTCTTTCAGGCGGAGTCGACTTAGGGGGTGGTACCTCTTTGACGCTTGTAGTTACTTCCAGTACTGGCGCCACCGCCAGTTTTTTACTAACCCAAAGCGGCACCATCGAATATTTAGGGATTGATTAAATATGCGCAAACTGCTGGGCCAATCTATCGTCGAAACTACCATTGCCGCCGGCCTCATCATGGTCTGTTTTGTCGCTGCTTTGTCACTCCTCAACTACACCATCAAACAAAACACCTATGCCCGGCAGCTCTCCGTTGCCAACAAATATGCCTACCAAGCAGCCGACTGGCTCCGGGCCGAGAAAAGCCTCCTTGGCTGGACCGACTTTACCGCCAAACTAGTTACCGATGCCGCTGGAAGTAATACTGTCAGCTACTGCCTGATCACTTTGCCAGCTCCCACCATCGCTGCTTTTACCACTTTAGCTAAAGGCGCTTGTAGCTCCACTAACTACATCACGGGTACCACCATTACTCGTGAACTCACTCTCAACCTCGCCAGTCGCGCCAGCGGCATCATCTCCGGCGTAATCACCACCTCTTGGCAAGCCAATACTACTCGTACTACCAGTCTCGAATTGGAGCTTTCCCAATGGAATTAACTAAAACAAAGTCCGGTTTCTCGCTGATCGAACTCTTGGTCGTGGTCGGCCTGACCAGTATTTTGGGACTTGCCATCTCAGCAGTTCTTTTAACTAGTCTTACTAACAGTGCCAGGATCCGTGCCCAAAGCAAAATCAAAGCTGCCGGAGACTACACCATCACCCAAATCCAAAGTTTAATCAGAAACTCCCGCGAAGTAACTAGTTGCAACTCCACCACCAACACTATCGTTTTGGTCAACCAAGACCGAGAAACTACTACTCTGGCCCTAAGCGGGACCGCTATTGCCAGTAACTCCGCCGCCTTAACGCCTGCCAACCAGACAGTTTCCAACTTTGACCTCAACTGTGAACCAAGCAACACTAATCCTCGACTAATTAATTTAGCTTTTGATTTATCCCTTACTTCCGCCAATCTCCGCTTAGGGGAGAGTCCCAGCCTTCACTTTGCCACTTCTATCCTAGTAAGAAACGAATAATAGCTTCTCCCCACCACAAAGCCAGGGTGGCTCCCAACACCATAAACGGCCCAAAGGGGATGGTCGAACCCATTTTTTTCTTCCCCAGTCCAATCAAAATTATTCCCACGATTGCCCCGACCACAAAAGCCAAAAGTGCCGCAACCAGTGTTCTTGGCCAGCCTACCAATACTCCAAGTAAAAAGGCCAAATACGGGTCTCCCTCTCCCATCCCGCGTCCTTTGGTCAAGTACCGCAGTCCCGCCAAAAATCCTGCATACCCGAGTCCCGCCAACAAAGCAAGCCCTCCATCCACCAGTTGGTACTGTCCAAACAACCACAGAATTATCCGATACCCTACTACACTCACTACTCCGATTTTGACTAATGGCATCAAAATCACTCCGCCGTACGCATCCGCTACCGCCACAATCAGTAGAACTACTCCCGTTATCAGCCAAAACAACGGTTGAATGACCAATAGGGGAGTGACAGCCAAGCGAAAGAACATAAACCCAACCAAAAGCCACCACACAAACAAAGTGCCAAACAAGAGTTCAACCAGCGGGTGACGCCAGGACAAACGTTTGTGGCAGCAGCGTGATTTCCCTTGGTAGAACAAGTAAGAGAGGAGGGGAATCATGTCATACCAAGCGAGGGTTTTACCGCAGTGATCACACTTGCTTCTACCTTTAATCCAATCCTTCCCCGCAATCGACCGCTCAACCAAGACATTGACAAAGCTTCCAACCGCCGCCCCAAAAAAAAATGTGAGAATGAGTAACCCCATCCTCACATTTTATCAGTTTCTTTACTAGTTATGGCAGACAAATAAAACACGCAGTCGCAAGATCTGAAGTAGCAGCCGTTGCACAAGTTCCACCTGCCGGACAGGCGAGTGGAGGGAAATCCCCTGGCAACGCTCTTGCTACACCATCATCAGAACACCTCTTCCACGCTTCTTCCCTGAACGATGCTGATTTCGGAGTAAAACAAATATAAGTCGAGTCAGAACTCAAACTTCCCTCATTGAAAATTCTCAAAGGTGTAGTTTGCTCAGCATTAATAATTCTCGTTATAAATGACTCTTTTACTTCAGAAGTCCCTCCGCTCGACAAATTTGCCAACATATCCTCACCGTCCGCACCCACAGCAATAGTCGTTGTAGCGGTCCCTTGTAACTCTACCCACGCTGCCGCAAGATTCTCCGACTCATTATCAGCCATCCATGGATAATAACCTCTACCAGCATAATATCTATCAACTGCGGATAATAATTGCTCCGCATCCGATCTAGTTCCCGTATCCTTACCCCGGTTGATCTGCTCAATCGGGTTGATAGCCGCCAAGACAGCAACCGCCAAGATACCCAAAACGGCAATCACGATTAACAGCTCGATCATGGTGAAACCTAATTTTCTTAAAAACATATATTACCTCCTATATCTAATCATTATGCGCACATTAGAATGCACTCGTCAAGTTGTAGATGGGGACCACGATCGCAATCACCAAAAATCCGACTCCCAGTCCTAATATGACCATAATAATCGGCTCCATCGCACTCGACAGATTCTTGATCGCATGTTCACTCTCCACCTCAAAATACCCAGCAACCCGGGTCAAGATTTCATCCAATTTCCCTGTTTGCTCGCCAACCGACACCATCTGCGGCACAATCATCGGGAATACTTCTTGCCTAGCAAGAGATACCGCCAATGCATTTCCTTTCTCCACTTCGCCAGCCACCACTTCCAAAGCATTATGCATCACAGTATTCCCCACCACATCTTTCACAATTCGGATAGCTTCAACCAACGCGACTCCCGCCGAAACCAATAGAGCCAGCGTGCGGGTAAACTCGGCCATCGTTGTCATCATCTTGATCTTGCCAAAAATCGGCAGCTTAAACAAAAACTTATCAATTGCGAGCGCTCCCAGTTTAGTTTTACGCCACGCTTGAAGGGCATAACCAGCCCCCATAATTCCTGCAATCACCAAATACCACGCCCGGCTCACCAAATTAGAAGCTCCAATCAAAATCTTCGTAACTGCCGGCAGTTCCACATTAAAATCCTGATACATCAAAGTCATCTTTGGCAAGACAAAAATCATCATCACTCCCGCAACCAACATCATCCCGATTAATACCACCACAGGGTAAATCAACGCTCCCTTAGTTTTCGCCCGAAACTCCCGCTGTTTCTCCAAGTTATCTGCTAGTCGTGCCAAAACCGTATCCAATACTCCCGCCGCCTCACCTGCCGCAACCAAGGCCACATACACCGGACTAAACGTATCTTTATGGGCCCGAAGCGCATTTGCCAAGGTCGAACCACCCTCAATCGACTTTAAGACTTCGGCAATCTGCACCTGCATGACAGGCGAGACCTGTACCTGCAAAATCGACAAGGCATCTGTTAGAGGCAGCCCCGCTCCGATCATGGTGGAGAGTTGGCGGGTGAAATTGACCACGTCATCAAACTTAACTTTATTCCCAAAATTAAACAGTCCACCCCCAGCTTTAAGTTCATGTAATTCAACTATCACCAAATTCTGTCCCCGCAACACCTCCGCCGCCGTTGCTACACTTTGAGCTTCAACTATTCCCTTACGCAGTAATCCCTCTTTTGATCTTGCCCTAAATCTAAATCGTTGCATAGCTTACGTAACTTTCCCAACAACTCGGTTAACTTCTTCGACGTTGCTGGCATACTCCCTAGCTACCGGCAAAGTAATCTTCCCAGCTTTGTAAGCCTCAACCAACGCCATATCCATTGTCTTCATCCCCACCTCGCTCGAAGTCTGCATCACATTCGTCAGCATGTGAGTTTTCCCTTCCCGGATTAATGACCGTACCGCCGAGTTGGCGAGCATAGTTTCGACCACCACCATTCTCCCTCCGCTTGCCGCTGGGATCAACCGCTGGGAAACTACTGCCTCAAGGGACATCGATAGCTGGGCCCGCACCTGTTGTTGCTGTTCCTCCGGGAACACGTCCACAATCCGGTCGATCGTCTGGGCCGCACTACTGGTATGCAAAGTGGCGAGAACCAAATGTCCCGTCTCCGCGATGAGTAAAGCACTCTCGATCGTCTCGTAGTCCCGCATCTCCCCAATTAAAACGACATTGGGATCCTCCCGAAGAACACTCTTCAAAGCCACTGACCAGCCATGGGTATCCGAATGGAGTTCTCGCTGTGAAATCAAACTTTTTTGCGGCGTATAAATAAACTCGATGGGGTCCTCAATCGTCACAATATGCTCCCCCCGCTCATTATTAATCCGCTCAATCATCGCCGCCAAAGTCGTTGATTTCCCGTGGCCGGTTGGACCCGTGACCAAAATTAAGCCCTGTTTTAATGAAGTAAGTCTTCCCAATAATTGGGGTAAACCCAACTCTTCCAGTGACTTAATCTGGTTAGGAATATAGCGAAGCGCCGCCGCCAAATTGCCCTTTTCGTAATATACATTCGTCCTAAACCGAGCTCCGTTATTTAACGAATAAGAAAAATCTAGCTCCCGATCCACCTGCACCAGCTCTCGCTGGGACTGGCTCATTAAAGGGCTAATTAACTCGCTCGCTATCGCCGGTGTTACTACTTGCGAGTCCGGCACCACCACCAACTGTCCGTTTAATCGTAGTGACGGTGGGGTTCCGACCAGGATATGCACATCGCTAGCTCGGTACTGTACACACATCTCTAAGATTTTCTTGATTTCCATATTGTTTCCTTTCCCGTTTATGTTTTGGCTACCCTCATCACTTCTTCGAGAGTAGTCACTCCCTCCAAAGCTTTTAAGTAGCCGTCTTGTTGCATGAGTACCATCCCGTCCATTACCGCCGCCTGCTCAATCTGCACGGCTGGGGCGCGCTCCAGTATCAGCTTACCAATCTTTTCCGTCACTTTCAAAACTTCAAATATCGCCAGTCTTCCCATATATCCCGTCTCCCCGCAAGCCTCACACTTTCTTCCTCGCTTTAATGTGATTGGTTTGCCATTGAGCTGTGATACGTACGAATCAAACAATGGCCCCAAGACCTGTTTCATCTCCGCCAATACCTCGGCAGGGGGAGTATAGGCTTCTTGACACTTTTCACACACTTTCCGTACCACCCGTTGTGCCACCACACAAGTCATCGATGAGGCGAGCAAAAATGGCTCCGCCCGCATATCCAGTAACCGGGGCAGTGCTCCCGAAGAAGAATTGGTATGCAAAGTCGAAAACACCAAGTGGCCAGTCAAAGATGCCTGAATTGCCAACTCCGCGGTCTCGTTATCCCGAATCTCTCCCACCATAATAATATTCGGGTCTTGTCGCAAAAATGACCTAAGTCCCGTAGCAAAGGTGAGTCCTGCCTTAGGATTAATCTGAACCTGGTTCACTCCGTCTATCTGGTACTCAACCGGATCCTCCAAGGTCACAATATTCACCTTAGGAGTATTTAAAACATGCAGAACTGAGTATAGGGTAGTGGTTTTCCCGCTTCCGGTTGGACCGGTAATCAACACAATCCCGTGCGGCACATGGATCGAATCTTCCACATTTTTAAGTGCCATCCCCCGTAGTCCCAACTCGGCCAAACTTGGGACATTACTGCTTTTCCGAAGTAAACGCATCACGATCTTTTCCCCATCTACTGTTGGGAGTGACGATACCCGCAAATCCACCTCTTGCTCACCGATCCTAAAAGTAAACCGTCCATCCTGTGGCACCCTTCGCTCATCGATCTTCATCTCTCCCAAAATCTTCACCCGCGAGATAACCCCATCATGAACTTTTTTGGGCAATACCAACTTTTCCTGCAAAATTCCATCAATCCGATAACGTACCCGGGTATGATCTTCCAACGGCTCAATATGAATATCCGAAGCTCGGGCTTTGATCGCAAACTCCAAAACTGTAGCTACGATCTTGGCAATCGGTGCCTCTCGAATGACGTCGCCCAATCGCTCCACATCCACCACTCTTTTGGTCAACTCTCCCTCACCGCTTTCTTTAAGTACTTGGGTAACTTCCGCACTCAAACTCTGGGCATACCGTTTGGGAATTTCTTCAAGTAGCTCCTCCGCAACTGCCAAATGTGGAGTAATTTTGGCCTTCGACTTAGCTTCCAAAAACGCCACCGTCTGCAAATCCAAGGGGTTTTCCATGGCGACTGACAAAAGATTTTCCTTAGTGTCATACGCAAAGGGGAGAGCCCGATAATACTCCGCCACCGATTCTGGTATTTTTGCCAAAGCTTCTGGCGAAGAAGCCAGTGACGACAAATTCACAAACGGCACATTATGAACTTTGGCCTTGGCTTTCATCAACGCGTCTGGCGGGATCAACCCCGACTTCTCCACCAATTCATCCAGTGGTGTCCCACTGGCAAAACTCTGCTGTTGTAAGCGTGTGAAATCTGCTTCCGGCAGAAGACCGTCCGTTTTGAGGACGAGGGCAAGATCCTGCATAACTCCATGCTAACATATCCTTATGCTTCCTACCATTATCGACCATGGATCTCTCTCTTCCCGTGCCGCCCATATTCTCTCTCTGGTTGAGCCCACCACAACTGAGCTTATTCATCTCACTGCTTCTTTAACAAGTATCGGTATCCCTCAAATCCACGCCCTGCTTAAAACTCTCTCCCTCTCTCCCGTTCTCTCTAGAATAGTTTGGCTCGAAGAAGCCAACCTCCTAACTATTCCCGCTAGTAATGCACTTTTAAAACTGCTCGAAGAACCACCCTCTCGTACGCATTTTTACCTAACTTGCCCCACTTCCGCTAGTCTTTTACCGACCATCCGCTCTCGCTGTCAAATTATTACCCTTCCTTCCATCACTCCGCCTGCCACCTCCCAACTCTCTGTGATTAAATCGGCCCTCTCCGCCTCGGCTGGTGATCGGCTCCTCTTAGCTCAAACTCTCCCTTCCGACAAAACCCAAGCCCTGGCCTGGCTTGCTTCCTTACTTGTGGAAATTCACGCCCTGCTATCCCAAACCATCGCTCCCAATAGCCGCCTTCTCCTGGTCAAAATTGCCCGCTTAGCCCATCAAACTCATACTCAGCTTGTGAGTAATGTCAACGTCAATTTGGCTCTCGGCAACCTCTTTCTTCACCTCCCCAAATCCAAATAATATAGGTCCTGGACGCCCCCCTCTTACCCTGGTACAATCAATTGTGTTATAGTTTTCTTTTGCTTACTTAACGCTTTACGCCTTAATGCTTTTATGACTAAATCTAGCTACACTGCGTCTGATATCAAAGTTCTCGAGGGACTCGAACCTGTCCGCAAACGTCCCGGTATGTACATCGGCAGTACCGACGAACGCGGCATCCAAGAACTCCTCAAAGAAATCATTGATAACAGTGTCGACGAAGCGATTGCCGGCTCGGCTCACCATGTTTACACCACTTTAACCAAAGACGGTTACGCTGCCATTTCCGACGACGGCCGTGGGATCCCCACTGATCTCCATGTGTCGGGTGTCTCGGCCCTCGAAATCGCCATGACCAAACTTCACGCCGGCGGCAAGTTCGAAGAAACTGCCTACCAAGCTTCCGGTGGCCTCCATGGCGTTGGCGCTTCTGCTGTTAACGCGCTTAGCAAGCACTTCCGCGTGATTGTGAAGCGGGGAGGGGAGTACCATACCCAGGAGTACAAAATTGGGGCACCGCTCTACCCAGTGAAAAAAATTACCGAAGCCGAAGTCAAAAAAATCCTTAATCCCGCCCACACCCATCTTTTAACTGATGTATCCGGCACTTATACTATTTTTACTCCCGATCCCACCATCTTCAAAAAGACCGTTGAGTTTGACTACAAGAAAATCAAGGGCCGCGTCCGCGAACGCGCCTACCTTATCCCCAAGCTCTTCATGCACCTAAACGACGAGAGAACCAGCGAACAAGCTAATTTTTACTTTGAATCTGGAATTAAATCCTTGGTTGATCACCTCAACACTCACAAGAAGCCTCTCCACGACGTGGTCTATATGAATGGGAGTTACACTGAGAATGATTTAACCATCCACGCCGAAGTTGCCTTCCAATATAACGATTCTTTTAACGAAAACATTCTTACCTTTGCCAACGTCATCCACACCTACGACGGTGGCACTCACCTAACCGGTTTTCGAACCGCCCTGATCAAAGTGATCAAAGATTATCTAGTCAAAAAAGGCGGAAAAATTGAGCTCACCGGCGAAGACCTGAAAGAAGGCTTAACCGCCGTGGTCTTTGTCAAAATGCCCAGCAGTGAAATCCAATTCGAGAGTCAAACCAAAGCCAAACTCAACAACATCGAAGCCCAGTCGGCAGTTTACGCCATCGTCAAAGAAAAACTGGAAATTTACCTCGAAGAACACCCCGGCGAAGCCAAGCGTATGCTCGAAAAAGCCGAGCTCGCCGCCAAAGCCCGGATGGCCGCTCGCGCCGCCCGTGATGCGGTCGTTCGTAAAGGTGTCCTCGAAGGCACTACCTTACCCGGCAAACTCGCTGACTGTCAGGAAAAAGATCCTGCTCAATGTGAAATCTACATCGTCGAAGGTGATTCCGCCGGCGGCAGTGCCAAACAGGGTCGGGATCGTCGCTTCCAAGCCATCTTCCCTTTAAGGGGTAAAATCCTCAATACCGAACGAGCCAGACTCGACAAAATTATTGCCTTCGAAGAACTCAAAAACCTAATCATCGCTCTAGGAACCGGGGTGGGGGATACCTATAATGCCGGAAAACTCCGCTATCACCGGATTATCCTCATGAACGATGCCGATGTGGATGGAGAGCACATTACCACTCTTGCCTTAACTTTCTTTTTCCGTCACATGCCCGACATTATTCAGGGCGGCTACCTCTATATCGCCATGCCCCCCTTATACCGCATCGAAGCCGACAAAAAAGAGTACTACGTCTATACCGATACTGAAAGGGACGCCAAACTAGCTGAACTCAAGGACCGCAAAACTACTCTCCAACGCTACAAAGGCTTGGGAGAAATGAATCCCGAACAGCTCTGGATGACCACCATGAATCCCGCCAAACGCATGCTTAAGCAAGTCCATATCGAAGAAGCCGAAGCCGCCGACGAAATCTTTAGTATCTTGATGGGGGATGATGTAGCTCCCCGCAAGAAATTTATTCAAATCAATGCTCATCAAGCCTCTCTCGACGTATAATTAGTAACATTAATATAGGAGACCATATGACCGACTCAACCAAAAATATTACCGTCTTTATCGAAATCCCCGAGGGTAGTCACGTCAAATATGAGCGGGACGAAAAAACTGGGATGCTGATGGCCGACCGGATCCTTCACACCCCCATGAGCTTCCCCTTTAACTATGGCTGTGTCTTGGGTACCCAAGGCGAAGATGGGGACCCCACTGATATCGTTCTCTTAGCTTCCGAACGCCTAGTTCCCGGAGTCGGCATCAAAGCCCAACTAATTGGCATGCTCGAAATGGAAGATGAAGAGGGGGTAGATACCAAGCTCATTGCTGTCCCAATTAAAAAAGTCGATCCACTCTTCGGTGACTGGACCGACGTCTCGGATATTCCGGCTCATACTCAGAACAAAATCAAACATTTTTTTGATCACTACAAAGATCTCGAACCCGGCAAATTTGTCAAAACTGGCCGATTTCTGGGAGCCGAGGAAGCCATAAAAGTATTAACCGCTGATCTTCAAAGGAAATAAATGTCCGACGACAATCTCTTGCGCCCCCTTGATTTGGATGATGATTCCTCAACTGTCGAGGATACTCCTCCTTCAACTCCAGCTTTAACCGCTCAAGAAGGCGGCATGCTCGTGGGCGCCCAAAAAGCTTGGGATATCAAAGATACCGAGTTTGGCAAAATTGCCAGCGTTCAAGTCGTCGACGAGATGAAAAAGAGCTATCTCGATTACGCCATGAGCGTGATCGTCAGCCGTGCCTTACCTGACGCCAGAGATGGTCTCAAACCAGTCCATCGCCGTATTCTCTATGGCATGAAGGAGCTCGCGCTCACTCACCCCGCCAAATATAAAAAATGTGCCCGTATCGTCGGAGAAGTGTTGGGTAAATACCACCCACACGGCGATAGTGCGGTTTATGAGGCTTTAGCTCGCCTAGCCCAAGACTTTTCTATGCGCTACCTCCTGGTCGATGGCCAAGGTAACTTTGGAAGTGTCGATGGGGATTCTCCCGCCGCCATGCGTTATACCGAAGCCAGGCTTGCCAAGATTACTAGCGAACTCTTGTCCGATTTAGACAAAAAGACCGTGGACTGGATCGACAACTTTGATGGTACTTTCCAAGAACCAACTGTCCTTCCAGCCCTTCTACCTAACCTACTTCTAATGGGTAGCGACGGCATTGCCGTTGGGATGGCCACCAAAATCCCCACTCATAATCTAAGTGAAGTCGTTGATGCACTTACTACTCTGATTCACCAAGTTGACTCAGCCAGTTTGCCTGATCTTACTAATTTCACTGACGAAACTATTGTTTCCGCACCCCACTCTGACCTAACCGGCGAATTTAACTCAACTGCCACCGTTGACGACTTGCTGACAAGTATCCAAGGACCCGACTTCCCAACCGGCGGGATTATCTACGACGCCTCCGCCATTCGCGAAGTTTACGCGACAGGCAAAGGCAAAGTAATAACCCGTGCCGTCGCCGACATCGAAGAAACCAAAACTGGCAAATTCCAGATCATCGTTACCGAAATTCCTTATCAAGTCAACAAAGCCAAGTTAATCCAAAAGATCGCTGATTTGGTCCGTGACAAAAAAATTGATGGGATCAGTGACTTAAGAGACGAATCTGACCGGGAAGGCTTACGTATCGTCATCGAACTCAAAAAAGCCAGTAAACCCAAAAGTGTTTTAAACAATCTATTTAAACACACCGAACTCCAAAGTAGTTTCCCCGCCAATATGGTTGCTCTCGATGGCAAAGGCACTCCTCACCTCATGAATCTCAAAACTATTTTGACCCACTATGTGCAACATCGCCAAATGGTGATCGTCAGGCGCAGCCAATTTGAACTGCAAGAAGCCAAAGCTAGGATTCACATTCTCGAAGGTTTTATCAAAGCCCTCGATAATTTGGACGCCGTCATCGAAACCATCAAAAAAAGCAAAGATACCGATGATGCCAAAAAGAACTTGATCCAGAAATTTGGTTTCAGTGATATCCAAGCCACCGCCATCCTCGATCTTCAGCTCCGCCGTCTCTCCGCCCTCGAACGTCAGAAAATCGAAGACGAATACAACGCCATTCTCCAAACTATCAAGGCTTTATTGGCCCTCCTCCATAACCCCCAGGCAGTCCTCGATACTATTATCACAGAACTTTCGGCTCTCAAAAAAGAATACGGCGATCCTAGACGGACCAAAGTAGTCAAAGGCAAGCTCGGCGAATTTAGCGAAGAAGATTTAGTTGCCTCGGTTGATAACCTGGTTGTGATTACCCGCGAAGGCTACATCAAACGCATGCCTCTCAACTCCTACCGTACCCAGAGGCGCGGCGGCAAAGGTGTGGTCGGCATGACTACCAAAGACGAAGATGAGGTTCTCCACATGACTGTCGCCAACACTCATGACTACTGTCTCTTCTTTACCGACCTTGGCAAAGTTTACGCCATTCGTGCCTTCGAGCTTCCCGAAGGCTCCCGTCAAGCCAAAGGCCAAGCCATCATTAATTTACTCAGTATTGAACAAGACGAAAAAGTTCAGGCTCTCCTTACCCTAACCAAAGCCAACTTTGCCGACCAATCCCACTTTGTCACCATGGCCACCCAAAAAGGCATGGTCAAAAAGACCCCGCTTGCGGAATATGAAAGTATTAGAACTAGCGGCAAGATCGGTATCTCCTTAAGAGATAACGATAAGCTCGTCAAAGTGGTTCTAAGTAACGGCCAAAACTACATTGTCCTGATTACCGCTCTGGGCAAATCCATCAAATTCAAAGAAACCGACGTGACCGCGACAGGCCGGGACACCATGGGAGTCAAGGGGATGACCCTCAAACCCGAAGATAAAGTCCTAACTATGGAAACCGTTGAGATCAAACCCCCCAAACCTGATGATAAACGGCGCAAATTCTTCCGGGAAATCCTGGTTGTTACTGAGCATGGGCTCGGCAAACGCACGAACGTTGAGGAGTATCCCGAGCAAAAACGGGGAGGGCAGGGGGTCAAAGTGGCCGAACTCTCCGACAAAACTGGTCAAGTTGCCGCGATCCGCCTAGTCACCGAAGATGACGAGCAGGTCGTCATTACTACCAAAGCTGCCCAGGTCATTAAGCTTCCGCTCAAAAACATCAAAGTCTTGGGTCGCTCAACCCAGGGAGTTATCTTGATGCGCCCCCACCCGGGCGATGTTGTGACCAGTGTCACCACCCTCCAAGAAAAAGACGAGGAGGAAGTAGTATAACTCCCGAATTGGTATCTACCATTTGGACTGTCCCCGACTCAGAACGGCAACTCGAAAAAACTTGGATTCTTGGAGAAATCACCCGCCTTGGGGAAGATAGTTTACTCAAATTGTGCCAGTCAGCCGCTCAGCAACGTCAACATGCCTATGTTCCCTACTCCCATTATCAAGTTGGTGTTGCCATTCTGGCAAAATCAGGCCAAGTGTATTTGGGCAACAATGTCGAAAGGGTAAGCTACAGCGAAACCGACCACGGTGAAGAAGCCGCCATCACCAACGCAGTTATTCAAGGAGAAGTCGAACAAAGTGGCCGGAAATTTTTAGTTGCTCTTGCCTGCGCCCATTCCGGTGATAGCGCTCCGTGTGGTCGCTGCCGTCAGATTATGGCCGAGCACGCGGATAATTGTCTTGTTCTAGTCGCAGATCCTAAGGGGAATGTTAAACGTGTGACTAGTCTCAAAACTTTGCTTCCCTATGCCTTTACTCCTACCCACCTAGGAATCAGCTAACTACGAGGGTTGATCCCTTGTAGTTGTGGTTAATAACCATATATTTAGCCTACAAGTTTGACTTTATAACTAAAAGATATATAGTGGAGATATGCCACAGTATCGGGTCCTTAACGAAATAACTGTCAAAAAGTCCGCTCTCCTCCATAACTATAATTATTTTAAAAAGCTTAACCCTCAAGCCCAACTCGCCCCTGTTCTTAAAAGTAACGCCTACGGTCACGGCCTAATTCCTACCGCTCAATTTATCGATCAAAATCTTTCTCAAGTTCCCTTCCTCTGTGTCGACTCTCTCTATGAAGCCTATGAATTGTATAAAGCTGGGATCAAAACCCCGATCTTTATCATGGGCTACACCGACCCTGCTAATTATCAGGTCTGGAAAAACATTCCCTTTATCTTTGGTGTCTCAGACTGTGAGACTCTCCTGGCGCTTAACAAGTATCAGCCAGGGTCCCGCGTCCATCTCAAGTTAGATACCGGGATGCACCGCCTAGGTTTCACCCTCGCCGACTTACCCCAACTGCTTTCCACTCTCAAACACTGTCCTCATCTCCGCCTAGAGGGAGTTTTTTCTCATTTGGCTTCGGCCGATGATCCTCGGCAAGTTACCGCTACCCGCCGCCAGATCGCGTTATTCAAACAAATGACTACTCTTCTCGAAGCCAAAGGTTACCATTTTTCCCTCCGCCACCTTGCCGCCACTGCTGGATCAGAAATTATTCATGATCCCTATTTTAATTTGATCCGTCTAGGGCTCGGTTTCTATGGGCTCTCTCCCTTTGGCCCTCATACCAAAGAGGGTAGGCGCGAGCGCCAAACTCTCAAACCTGCTCTAACTCTGACAACCCACGTTGCGGCCGTGAAAAACCTGGCTAAAGGTGATGCCGTGGGCTACGGTGCCGCTTACGTCGCTAAACAGCAGGAAGCAATTGCAATTCTCCCCTTGGGGTATAACGAAGGCATCTCGCGCGAACTTAGTAACCTAGGTTACTTTATTCTGCCCTCGAAGGAAATTTGCCCGATCATCGGCCGCGTCAGTATGAACATGACCGCCATCAAACTCCCACGGAGGACTAATCTCAAACCCGGCGCTTCCCTAACCCTTGCCCCCATCCAAGCCCAGGCCCAACTTCTCCACACAATCCCATATACTATCCTTACTAGCCTTCATCCCTCAATCAGGAGGACCTTTATCTGAAAACTCGTCTCGTTATTATCCAAGGTGGAACCAATACCGAACACGAAATCAGTCTGATCTCGGCCAAGGGTATCCTGGCCAATCTTAATCGCCGTAAATATCAAGTTAAAGTTTTGACGATTACCCAAGACAATCGTTGGGTCGACGAGCAGGGTAGGGGAGTCGACCCTTTTTCTCTCCCTACTTTTGCTGATCTAGTCTTCCCCATACTTCATGGCCCCTACGGCGAGGATGGCACCATCCAAGGCCTTCTCGAACTTTTACGCCTCCCCTATGTCGGCTGCGGAGTCACGGCATCTGCTGTTTGTATGGACAAAGTATTGCAAAAAAATGTCTGTCAAAGTTATTCAATTCCACTCGTTCCCTACTTCTGGTTTACCCGCAGAGAGTGGGATCATGACCAAGAACAAGTCCTCAAATCTCTTTCCCAAAAATTTCCGTCCACTAATTTTCCTCTTTTTGTGAAACCGGCTAACCAGGGTAGTAGCGTCGGGATCACCAAAGCCCACCACCAAACCGAGCTAATTTCAGGTATTGAAACTGCGCTCATCCGTGATACCAAAGTCGTAGTCGAAATAGCCGTGTCAGACGTGCGCGAGATCGAATGCGCCGTTCTCGATCCCAACGATTCTCCTCAAGCATCGGTCTTGGGAGAAATCATTCCTGACCGCGAGTTCTACGATTACTCTGCCAAATATGCAGATAGTCAAAGCCAGGCTATTATCCCTGCCCAACTTTCCAAAAAGCTTACCGAGCAAATCCAAAGTGTTGCCATCAAAGCCTTCCGCGTACTAGACTGTTACGGTCTCGCTCGCCTGGATTTTCTAGTTAACGGGGCAACTAGCGAATTCTATCTTAACGAAGTTAATACGATGCCCGGCTTTACCCCCATCAGTATGTATCCTAAACTCTGGGAGGCTACTGGTCTCGCTTACTCCGATCTACTCGACCGACTGATTGAGCTCGCCTTCGCTCGCTTCCGCGAGAAATCCGCCCTCAACCTCATCCACTAATTCACCCACATCTGCTAACATTTGACAATATCTGCCAATATCTGCTAATAATGGAGTATGTTACTAAACCAGGTTTTTACTCTTAATCCAAAAATCCAATCGCTTCTCAACACCCTAGAAGGTCAAAAGACGGCCTTCCATCTGATCCCCGTCAAGCCAGCCATAACCATTAATCTCCGTCGTCACTCGCTCCTAGGTAGCGCTCGTTTTTCTGCTCGCATTGAAGGTATTGTTCACGACTCAGACACCAACAAACTAGCTATTCAAAATTTAGAAAATACTTACACCTGGCTCTACACCCAGCCTACGACAATTCCACTTGACCTAAACTTTCTTAAAACTCTTCATGCCAAATCTCTTCACAATCTTCGCAGTGACGCCGGGCAATTCCGAACCGAGCAATCTGCCATCTTTAACTCTGCAGGGATCGCCGTTTACCTCACACCTCCTCCCCAAGATATTATCCCTCTCCTATCTTCCTGGCAATTACAAGGTTCCGTCCTTTGTAAAACTATTATCTCCCACTATCAGTTTGAGAAAATCCATCCATTCCTCGATGGTAACGGTAGGGTGGGTCGTCTTATCCTAACCCAACAACTCCGCAGAATAAACTTCGATTTCTCCGGCCTTCTTTCCCTCGAAGAGAAAATTGATCAAACTCGAGACGATTACTACTACCACCTCCAAAATGAAAGCCGTGACGTAACTGCCTTTATCGAATACTTTCTTTCCTTAATGGTGGACTCCGCCTCCCAAGTTTTAACCAAAATCTCTCAGCCTCACGATCTTTCCACTGCTTCTACTCTCCTTCCCCGCCGCCAGGAGCTACTCAATATTATAGCCGATCACTCTCCCTGCAGTTTTGACTTCCTCCATCGGCGTTTTATGGCTATCCCCGCCAGTACTCTCAGGTACGATCTCCTCAATCTCCAAAGAAAAAACCTCATCACCAAACTCGGTGTTACTCGCGGAGCTCTCTACTCTACTCGAATCCAGAGCTCCCCGTCGCTACCGGAATCGGACTCATCATGATCGTCATCAGTTCCGATGTACTCTTGGTGGTAATTGCTTGTGGTGCCATAATTGCCACCCAGTTATATACATAGTCCCGCAAAGCCAATCGATCCAAGAGAATTGTAAATCCTCCTGGGGTAACCTCGGTAATGGTTGCTTCCAGTCCCTCCGATAGCAGGGTATTATCCTCAGTTTGATCAGCCACCAACGAGATGTTTACCATCGGAGCAACTTGGTAGGGAGTGGTAAAGTTCACCCGTACTTGATCGGTATAGGTTTTAACTGTTGCGATCCCTGCCATATCCTTGTCGCCAAAACTCACCCTCCCGACCAAACTGGTATTCCCTTCAAACTGCAAAGCCTCCGGAGTATTTAACAGTTGGTTAATATCCAGTTTGCGATACAGTCCGTGGACAGCTCCGTCACTCATAAAAGTCTCCACGTAAGGAATCAGGGTATCTCCGATCGAAAGACCAGCTACTTCCTCCTTGGGGATCTGAAAGCCGGCTGTTCTAGCCGCATAGTGCCACTCTCCTCCCTCTCTAAAGTAAATTCTATGATTGGTAGTATCAATTCCTAGGAGTCCATCGGTGGCTCCTCCTGAGAAGTCAGAGTCAGAGATCGTCCCTGCCTTAGTATAGGTAGCTACTCCATTTAAGGTGCCATTGATTAGTCCCTGGACGTTAAGACCTGTTACTCCCGTATTAGAGTCTAAGACATACATGGTCTGGGTACTGCCTACTCCTACTTGAACCTTGACTTCATCTACATATACGGTCTTCCCAGCTTTCACTCTGACTCCATAGTTCTTGCTAGATGCTACGCCGGTAAAGCTACCTGTCAGCTTGTACCAGCCTGTTCCTCCCATGGGAGTGTAGGTGGTGGTGAGAGTGGTCGTGTCGTAGTAAAGGGAGAGGTCTGCGGAGGTGACGACACTCCCATCGGTGTAGGCGTAGGCAATGAGGTTATATGTTTCTGTGTCTCCTACGTTGGCGGATTGAAGGTAATCTCCATAAGTAGTTCCCCCGACCAGTTTGACCGAGGCGGTACTATTGTTGTATTTAATCGTTGTTTCTCTTGTCGCTGTTAGAGTTGTTGGTGTAATCTCTTCATACTCTCCTCCCGTCCCCCGAGGGAACAAACTAAAGTTATCAAAGCTGTTGCCACTATATGTACTAAATAGCCCGTGTTTAATGTTGGTATTTGCTGTCATGGTTAGTTCTGCGCCTACTAAAGCGTTGTTGTAGTAGACACGAAGTTTGGTCCCCTCACGGATTACCCGCAGGGTAGCACCTGCAGAATAGGTAACAGTCGTAGTTTGTTTATTGGTATAAACCCCTGCTACGGCTTCATCTACTTTTACACTGGTGCCGTCATGGTAGATAATAATAAAGTTGGCAGGGCTTGAAGTACTATCCAGATTCAAAACTAATCCTGCCTGTGTCCCGGCAGTTAAAGTAACATTAGCGTCTGCTATCACATCACTATCACTGGTTGAGACAGTGGAGAAGAGGGAGGAGAGGGTGAGGGGCTTAACTAAGAAATTATCTATAGTAATATCTTCTGTGGCACCTCTATTTATTTGTATAAGTGTTGAAGCTGCTCTACCAGTATATAATTTTGTTCCAACTCCTGTTATTCCACCAATAGCCATACCACTGACACCACCAATGTATGCGTTTAAGGTTCCTAAAGTAGAGTCTGTTAAATCAACATTAAATTGATACCATGTTCCTGTTGTGGCAGTGTTCTGATTTATACCAGTTCCTTTAGTATTGTCGCTAACCAATCGTGCTTTTCCAGAAACCTCAGTCACATAGTTATTTGCATCTTCTGTATCAACAAGTGTCCAACCTGTGGGATTGTCGCCAGACCATGAAGCAAAATCGCCGTTTGTAACTACACTATCTCCAACTGTTGGTGTAATCACATTGGTATTTCCTGATATTGCCCCACCTGTCCACTCTAGGGCAGGGGTAGTTTGCTCGTCTGGCCCAGTTGTCTCACTTGAGCCAATCGCCCCGTCCGCTCTGGTAAAAGTATCGTAGGCAAGAGGAGTAGGAAGCCATGTAGCGGTGGGGATGCGGATGTTGTCGGCGGTAAAGACCGAGGCGCCATAAGCCTGACCTACAAATGGGTACATGGGAGTTGTAGTTGTTACTTTTGTTGTATAAAGAAGTGTCCAATTTGTATATGCCCCGCCTTTTATAAACATATAGTGTCCAGTACCACGCAACACATCAGCAAGTAAATAATCCGTCCCAGTAGAAAATGAGTTTGCAACGGCAATTCCAGTATCATAAATAGAGCCATTAAAATTAAATCCTTCTGTTCCAATCCCAGAACCAGATGCAATTGTCCACCCAAATCTTACAATACCACTTGCACTATTTACTTTTATAATGGCTGTTTTCCCAGCAGTTCTGGCTTGGGAAGCATACCATAGTCCAGGGTCAGGAACACCAGTACCAACCCCCCCCGTTGCAAAACTCAACTGACTACCAGTAATACTCAATTTTGAATTAGTATCCACCACCGTCCTTGTTCCCCCAGTCGGTTCAGCAGATGTGCCATTGACTGCTCCGGCAGCACGGTCGGTAGTAAATTCATCATTCAGGGTGTAGCTAGGTTCCTCACTCCAACTAGTTAGGTCAGCGTCAAAGGTGCCGTTGGTGAGTTTGTTGGTGGGGTCAGTAGAGGTTGCATCCCAGGTCGTGGAGTTAGTGCCATAGGAAAGGCCGAGGACTTTAGTGCCAGAGTTAGTTAGCCTTAGTCCATCAACTCCACTGGTAGCTCCGATATCTAGTAGGGAGGTAGGAGCGGTGGTATTGATCCCGATATAGCCGGAGGAGGTGTCCGCTACTAGATCATTGGTATTGACGATAAAGTCACCGGTAGTAGCGAGTGTGACGTTCAGGTTCTGTCCAGCGGTGGGGGAGAGAGTGAGGGCTCCTCCCGTGCCCACTCCTTGCATAGTGAGGGCTCCGGTTATCCCAACGGTACTGGTCCAGTAGTTAGAGGTGTCATAGCCTAGTCGCTCTTGTTCAGTCAGGGCGATGACATGGAGCTTGGCTGATGGGGTAGTAGTTCCTATTCCCACTCTCCCTTCCGAAGTATCCACCACTAAATCATTGGTATTAACTTTAAAATCTCCGGTTGTAGCTAGAGATAGATTCAGTCCTGATCCCGAAGCGGGGGTAATGGTCAAGGCTCCGGTTGAGGTTAGAGAGTTGCCGGATAGATTAAGTGACCCAGCGATATCGTTACTGGTTCCGTTAATATCTAGGTTACCTGTAAGAGAGAGTCCTCCACTCGGTGTTAGACTCCCTAGTACTGCTCCGGTTGAATCTTGCCACTCTTGGAGGTCCTCGGTTTGACCAGAGAAACCTTTGACAATTAAGGCTTGGAGACTAGCTAGGCCAGAATTGAGGGTAGTAGTTGATTCCACACTCATGCCCCCTAGTCCGGTGGTTGAGTTAGTGATCCCCAGGATGGTTCCGGCTCCGCTGGTATTAAAGAGAGCTAGGTTATCGACATACACAGTTTTGCCTCCCTTGACCTTCACTCCATAGTTCTTGGCACTGGCTACTCCGGTTAAGGTACCTGATAGTTTGTACCACCCGTCCCCGACCGAGGTATAGGTGGTAGAGAGGACGGCGGTGTCGTAGTAGAGCTCGAGGTCAGCGGAGGTAACTGCCGCTCCAGTGGTGTAGGCGTAGGCGGTGAGGTTATATGTTGAGGTATCGGGGAGGGTAACGGATTGAAGGTAGGTAGCATCTACTCCACCTGCTACCAGTTGAACTGATGCTTCTCCGGAGTACATAATACTGGTATTTCTAGTTGGAGTTATCTCTTCAAATGGTGCACTGGAATATTCTCCTCCTGTCCCCCTGGCAAACAAACTAAAGTTATCGAATGAGTTACCACTGTAGGTAGAGAATAGCCCATGTTTGGTGTTACTGATGATTGAGGCGTCAGTCACTGTTTGTTCTGTTCCTACCAAAGCGTTGTTGTAGTAGACACGAACCTTAAGAGTATTAGCATCACTGTGATAGGTAACAACTTGCAGTGGTGCGCTATGTACATAAGTGGTCGTAGCACTAATTAAATTTGTCCATGTAGTAGCCGTTGTAAATTTATATAACTTAACATAAGTGCCATCGGTATAAGCCACCAATCCTGCAGTCGGGGTGGTTGCATCATTTAAATTGGTTACAATTCCGGCCGGTGATATCGAATGTACGTCTGCCGCCGATAAAACATTTACGGTTGCTACCACATCAGTATCGCTCGTCGAAACCGTTGAAAAAAGTGACGAAAGAGTCATCGGTTTGACAGATATTTCATCAAATAAATTTGTTGCCCCTAGTGTCGGATAATTCCACAATTTTTGGTATAGAGACGTTCCGCCACTTAAAAACATAGCTGTTTTCTCCGTCCAAGTTGAATTCTCAATTGCCTTCCCCCAATATTGTCTACCCCCATCTGTATAACCTCCCTCTATATACGCATTTATGGTACCCTTTTTATAGTAAAGGGACGATTTATACCATACTCCGGTACTCATAGAAGATTGTTGTGATACGGTTCCGTAATCCGTAGTGGTATTAGTTATTTGCAAAGCATTACCCGATTGTCCACCGGCCACACTTTCAAGAGTCGCTTTCACCGGGGTCCAGCCAGAGGCATCACTTTCAAATGTTCCATTGGTAATTACTTCATCTCCCAATACCGGTGTGATGACATTTTTGTTAGAAGCAATTGCTCCCCCTGTCCACGCCAAACTCGGTGTAGTTTGCGAATCCGGTCCAGTTGTCTCACTACTGCCGATTGTCCCATCTGCTCGGGTAAAGGTATCGTAAGCTAAGGGAGTCGGTAACCACAAATCAGAGATTACTTTTATCTCATCGGCCGTGAACACAGATGTAGTCGAGCCGGCACTAATCGATGGCGTTTCTCCCGGCACCGAGAATCTAAAGGGCATGTAATTGGTATATGTGCCCTGAACTAAACCTTTTCCGTAATCTCCATAGTCTGCAATCCGCCATTTATACTCTTCTCCAGGTGTCAGATTAAGTGTTTGTGTCGGTGATATCGAACAAACCAATCCACTACAAGCTTGGGCGACTGTGTACCACAGTACGTGTACAGCCGTTCCATCATTCTTATATGCTTCAAAACGGTAATATGTCGCCCCGGTAACTCCCGTCCAACTAAAAGTATTATTCCAAGAAGCTTGGTTATTAATCGGAGAGTTTAAAACCACGTATGATCCTGACCACCACGGAGTAGTCCAAAGTAAAGTCCAATTTGTGTATGATCCACCTTTTATGTACCAATAAAATCCGTTTGTCTGCATTACTCCGGCAACGTAATACGTTCCTGCTGTGTAGGTGCCAACAGCAGTCGCCGCAATATTATTTGAAGCAATCTGCAAGACACCGGACGCTGCAAAAACCAATCTATCGGTAATTGCACCACCGGCAACCGTATCCCAACCTACGTTGATTACTCCATTGGTATCTGATGCTATCACTTTCGCGACCAATATCTTACCCGCCCCCGTCGTAATTGACGGATATCTGACTCCATCATTGGCTACCCCCCCAGTCGAAAAATTTAATATTCCCGATCCCACACTGATTTTTGAATTTGTATCCACTGCTGTTCTGGTATTCACTCCATCGGTCGCCAGTGTGTTATTGACGGAACCCGCCGAAACAGTATCGGAAAACTCATCTTCAAGACCATAAGTCAGTCCTACCCACCCAGTCAAATCCGTCTCAAACGTTCCGTTACTTAGTTTGTTCACGGATGAGAGGGCAGGGGAGTCAAGGTTAACTCCGGTTGAGTTCCACTTGATCGCCAACTTCGTGACATCACTGGTATCCGTTAGTTTCAGCCCCTCCACCCCAGTTGCCACCGATGAGGCGGTATCTCCCAGGACGGTGAGGGTATTAGCTGGGGTAGTCGTGCCGATCCCTACGTTCCCTCCAGCCATCAACAGTAAATTTTCACTCCCCGTGGTCGTAATCTGATTCGTTGCCCCTCCATCAATCGTGATTGTTCCTCCCGTCACCGTCCCCGTGGTGGTAATCCCATCGGCTCCCGTATCAATCGCACCGAAGCCGCTGGTTATACTGCCCGAATTTAAAGCTCCCACGGTGGTCAATGAGGAAGTAACGATATTCACCCCCAAAGTACTCCCGCTCAAAGCGGAGGTTCCTCCTATCAACAAAGCTCCCGTCAAATTAGCGTTCCCACTCTCATCAATGTAAGCCACATTCGTCGCATTATGCCCATATATCGTCAAAGGGTAGGCCGTGACCGGTACCGAAGCCACTCCCGAATATCCCAAAATAATGTCTCCATCCTCATCCACCACTGCTTTCTCATAACCATTGATCGCCAGTCCCAACAGTTGTCCGTTGGCTACCGCCGTCGTCGGATTAATAATCACCGAAGCCTGGGCAAAGGTGGAGGCGGTTGGAGCATAACTAAAAGTAGTTTGACCCGAAAATGTCAGAGAGTCATTGGAATAAATGTTCGCTACCATTAGATTATCAAACCGCAAAGCCGCTGATCCCAAATCACTCCCCAAGTCTGTATCCGGTAGCAAATTTGTTCCATCTGCTATTCGGCCGGTAAAGGTAACCGTATCGGTCACTGCATTGCCCAAAGTTATATTCCCATTCAAGGCTAGGGTTCCATCTAAGGTGGTAGTTCCGGTTACTCCCAGGGTAGAGTCTAGGGTGAGGGCTCCCGTATAGTGGCCGGTACCTGCAACATCTAGTTTGTAGGTGGGGGTGAGGGTACCGACTCCCAGGTTATCGGTAGTAGTTGTTAAGTAGACACTAGTCCCTGAGTCAGTAAAGCCGGAGAGGGTGTAATCAACTGCCGCACTAGTAATGGTGATCTTGTCACTGTCGGGGTCAGTTGTGAGGGTAATCCCTCCACTCCCAGCCAGGGTTAAGGTATCGGCATTGGTATCGGTACTTAAGCTGGTCTGGCCTGAAACCGCAATCGTTTTAAAGATATTCTGTCCGCTCCCCGTATCGGAGTTAGTGAGAGTAAGGCCGGAGAGGGTCATCCCACTCCCCGCGGTTAAGGTTAAAGCTCCGGTTTGTCCTTGGAGGGAGAGTACTCCCGTATTAGTGAGGGTAGGGGACTGACCCTCGGAGACTCTGATCCCACTTCCCCCGGTTAACGAATAGATTACGTTGGGAGCTGTGAGGGGTTGGGTAAAGCGGGCCGGGACATTGACGGTAAAGTAGAGCTGTTCCTGGGTGGTTCCAAGCACACTCTGCTCGATTTGTTCCTGTGGCTCAGCTGGAGCCGGCTGTTTCTTCCCCACTAGCCAGATCCCCCCAATTCCCAGGAGTCCCAATCCGATTATGACCAAACCTCGTTTCATATTCATATTATTCAATTCCTCCCGTAGGAACTGAGATCGCAAACCAATAGTAAGAATAATCGCGGGGAGCCAGTGAATCTAACTGTAAAGTGAACCCGGCGGAAGAAGCATTGGTCAAAGATACTCTTCTCCCCTCCGCTAGGAATGCCGAATCACTCGCTGTCGGCGTTGTGAGTGTATAGGTAATAATCGGCGTACTTGCAAACGGTGTCTGGAAGGCTACATCCACTTTATCGGTATACATACTAATCGTCGCCACTCCCGCCATATCGGAATCAGCGAAGGTCACTCGGTTGTTAAAGGTCACATCGTTGGTGAGGGTGATGGCGGAACTCGTACTGAGTAATTGGTTAATATCCAGTTTGCGGTAGAGTCCGTGA
>Ga0209417_1000229_pt1 | contig 148770 bp, 125 predicted proteins | sample RifGroF2_FD_184002 | JGI IMG/M metagenome (GOLD analysis project Ga0209417, IMG submission 184002) | Groundwater microbial communities from Rifle, Colorado, USA - Groundwater F2 (SPAdes) (version 2) | ecosystem: Environmental > Aquatic > Deep subsurface > Groundwater | place: Rifle, Colorado... | reverse complement strand
ATCCCGCAGTACAGTTCCATTGTAAGGTTCCTTTCTTTCTAGTTGTTTTACTTTTCGAAGCTAATTGTAATATAACTTCAGAAAAGTCTGGAACCTTATATGTCTATCAGGCCGGAGCGCCTGACAAAAACGTAAAATTTCCAAGATAATGATTTCTAATTTCTTGACGCTTGCTAAAGGGTTCCCGGATTTCAGAAATCCCCCTATTGCTTTTTGCAGGTTTCAGGATATAATTACGTCGGAAAGTTTAAGGGGCATCCTGAATCCATATGGGGCATATACGATGAAAGCAAAATCCATGAAAAGAATACTTGTTCTTCCTGCGGCATTGCTTGCCCTTACATCCTATTCCCTGCCGATGAACGAATCCATTTCTAAGGGCAGTGGAAACGGAGCCGTGGTCAATGATTCCCTGATAGTGAACACCACCCAGGGAAACTTCAACGCCGCAGGCAACTCGAATGTCAACGCCGGCGTATCCGCAAAAGGCGCAGTCATAAACGATTCAGTTATCACCTCGAACGTCAAAGGCAACGTCAACGCCTTTAATTCCAATGTGAACCTCGGCGTAAAGGTCGACGGTGCGACCATCGACAATTCGACTGTCAGCTCCAACACCAATGTCGGCGTAGTGAACGCCATCAATTCCAATGTCAACACCGGTGCCAACCTCAGCGGGGCGCAGAACGCGAACGTGTCGACGAATGTGAGCGCCGGAGCGATAAACGCCGTCAATTCTAATGTGAACGTCGGCGGTATCAGGGGCAATATCAGCAACGTGTCCGCAACGACCAATGTCGGCGTGGGCACAGTAAATGCCGTAAACCAGAACGTCAACATCGGGACGGTCAAGTTCGGAAACAGCATGGGCGGAGGATCAAGGGTGTTCAACAAGGACACCGGTAACGAGGCCGGATACGGAAACGTGAATGTCGAGAGCAGTACTGTCAAGGAGGTCAATGTGACCGTCGGCGAGTCCAGCGGCGCAAGCGTGGCAGAGAAGATAAAGGCCCGCCACATGTCCAGGATCAACGCCGGAACCGACGGCGTCGACCAGAGCGGGACCAAGCATGTATATGTGGAAGACAAGGGCAAGGACGACGACAAGAACTCCGGCAATGTGACCATCGGCCGCGGTGACCACAAGGTAAGGAAGGTCGACATGTTCGTGGAAGACAAGGACTGATGAAAACAATCATAATAACAACATCTCTGGCCCTTTTAATATCCATGGAGGCGTATTGCCTCCCTGAAAGCCAGCCTGCGGACGGCATGACGACAGTGAAGGATTCCAAGATCAGCGCGGAGACCGAAGGCAGCTTGAACGCGATAAACCAATCAAGGATCAATGCCGGAGTGAACGCCCGCAACTCGGAAATACGAGATTCGGAAATATCATCAAGGACAAAGGCGGACGTCAAGGCGGTGAATTTTTCCGATGTAAACACTGGAGTCAGGATTGACGACGCAAACGTGCTCAACTCGAAGATCCAGACCAACACCGAGGCCAAGAAGATCGAAGCCAACAACTCGCAGATCTCGACCGGTGTGAATGTGACCGGCGCGGTGAATTCCGATATAAGGACGAATGTCGCTGCGGACAATATTACCGCCAGGGACTCCATCGTGAACATCGGAACGGTCAAGGGAGATGTTTCCAACAAGAAGATCACCACTGACGTGAATGTAGGAAACGTGGATGCGGTAAAGGAGCAGATCAACATAGGAAATGTCACCATCGACGACAAGATCGGCAGCAAATCGAAGGTTTTCACCAGGCAGCCGAATATTGATCCGCCCTCCCCCGGCGCAGATGATCTCACAAGGATTGGAAATGTCACGATTGAAAGCGGACGGGTCAAGGAAGTGAATGTCAAAGTCGGCGACAGCGGCATCAGCGGCATGGGCGACAAGATCAGGGAGCGGAACCAGGCAAGGGTGTTTTCCAAGGACGAAGGTGTTGATCCAAGCGGTACAAAGCATGTGTATGTCGATGACAGGGAGAGGCGTGACGCCGAACGCGACAAGGAAGATGTCGGAAATGTAACGATAGACAAAGGAAGCAAAGTCAAGAAGGTCAATGTATATGTCGATGAATAAACCGTGCCGGGGGAAGCTCCTCCTGCTGATAACATGCTCCGTTTCACTGATATTCCTTACGTCGTCGTGCGCCGTATGGAACTGGTTCATGGGCGGGATCAGCGACGAGGAGGTCAACGAGCTCGATGCGGGACTGAGCATTGAGCAGAGGAAGACTCCTTTCGACGATGCATTCAGGGAACTTGGGATCATGATACAGGCCTACGGGCTCCCCAGTTCTCCGATCCAGTGCAAGAACATAGGCAACGAGACGGCCGAAAAAGGTCTTCCCTCGAACATGTATATCATGATATCCACCTGCATCAACAAGATCGGCAAGGGCATTACATTCATCCCCTATGACGTGCAGTATGTCGTGAGCGAGCAGTACACTGGTGGAAAAATTGACAGGATCTTTCCTGTTGCGGTCATAGCCGGAGGTCTCACCGGATACGACAAGGAGCTCATAGAAAAGGAGAGGAAGGGAGAAATTGATGCGGCATGGGCCGGTGCGCAGGCGTCGGCGAAATACAACGCAGGCGAAAGCGTGTCAAGGGTTTCACTCGATCTGAACATGCTTGACTACAAGACCCAGGCCTATTATCCACAGGTGCAGGCCGCCAATGCGATCAATCTGAGGAAGGACAAGCTTGGGTGGGCTGTTTCCGCATACTACATGGGTTGCGGCGGCGAATTTGAATCGAATGTGAAGACACAGCAGGGGCTGCATATGGCGCTCAGGATGGTCGTGGAGTTCAGCGTGCTGGAGCTGCTTGGCAAATATTTCAGGGTCCCCTACTGGAAATGCATCAAGGGTGCGAATCCCGATGTGAACATGATCAAGAACGTCAAGGACTATTATTATGATCTTCCCGAGCTCGTGCAGATTGTCGAACTGAAGCGCTTCCTTTTCATACATGGATACAAGAACATCGACAGGAACAGCCCCACCCTGAACGAGCTCGAGATTGATGCGTTCAACAAGGCGAAACGCCAGTACGGATGCACTGGAATGGGGGATACGCTGTTCAAGCTATGGGAGAATGTCAAAGTCTCCAGCGCCATAAAAATAGTCTCGCAGGACCGCAAGAAGAAAATGGCAGAAGAGGAGAATCTGGCGGTTGAAAGGCAGAAACAGGCGAAAATAGACGCCGCACAGGAGGCGGTAAGAAGTGCCAGGGAAGCAGAGGAGATCAAGGTCCTCCAGGCTAAATACGACGGCATCATAGCCGCCGCCGACAAATACGTCCAGGAAGACAAATACGAGAAGGCCCTTGAACAATATAACAGCGCCCTGCAGATCGCGCCCAATGCGCAATATCCCGCGGACCAGGCTGCAAAGATAAAGGCCTATTTTGAACAGAGGAAAGCCGCTGAGGAAATATACAAGAACGCACTCGCCGCTGGAGACGCGCTCTTCAAGACGAAGAATTACGACAAGGCCAGGGCCGAATACGAGAATGCACTCGCCGCCAGGCCAAACGACAGTCTGGCAAAGGGAAAACTCGAGGAGGTCAACAAGCTCCTCTCATATAAGAAAGCGACAGGAGTGGGAAAAATTAATGAAAAGGATTTCAACGATGAATAAGACCAGAATGGGAAAGACACCGGGTTTCTTCCTCAAAATCACGGCGCTGATCGCCGTATCCGCGTCAATCATGCTCACGACTTCGTCATGCGCAATTTGGAACTGGTTCATGGGCAGGACGAGCGACGAGGAAGTCGAGGAGATGGACAAGGACATCAGCGGTCTCGGGAAGAGGACTACAAGATACGAGAACTCCCTCGACCAGTTCGGCGTGATGCTTGAAGCCTACGATCTGCAGAAAATCAAGATACAGAGCAAGCCCATCAAGAACCAGACCGCGGAGAAAGGCCTGCCCGAAGACATAAGGACCATAGTCGAAACTTCCATCAACAAGGTCACAAGGCAGATAACTCTCATCCCATACGATCCCATGTACTATACGGCGGAAGTGACGACCGGTGGAAAAATCGACAGGACGCTTCCCGACATCGTGATCGACGGGGGGCTTGCGGAATTCGACAAGGACATGATTGAGAAGCAGAGGGAGCTCAAGATGGAGGCCAAGGTCAAGGAGGGCGACTTCGGTTCAAAATATGATCAGGATGGGGGAGCAGGATATCAGGCCAAATCAGGCATATCCAGGCTCGGTCTTGATCTGCATCTTCTGAATTACGCCACACAGGCGGCGATCGCCGGAAAACAGACGTCCAATACCGTCAACATCCGCAAGACCCAGCTGGGATGGAGCATCGGGTATTATTTCCAGGGATGCGGCCTTGCATTTGAATACCAGTTGAAGAAGCAGCAGGGACTGCATTCGGCAATCCGTCTTCTCGTCGAGATGAGCATCATCGAACTTCTCGGAAAATATTATGACATCCCCTACTGGAGATGCATTGAAGGCTCCCAGCCCGACCAGGCGATGATCACAAGGATCACCGAGGAATTCAATGACGCCTCCGACGCCCAGCAGAACGGATATCTCAAGGAATATCTCTTCCTCCACGGATATGAGGGGTTTGACAGGCACACCCGCGAATTCGATTCCAACGAGACAAAGTCCCTCGACGAGGCCAAGACCAAGCTCGGAGCAACAAACAAGACCGACCTTTTTGTGAAGCTCTGGCTGACAGTTCCGATCGAAGAGGCAAAGAAACGTGTGAAGGAAGCCAGAAGAGCAGCCGAACAGCAGCTTGCCGTTCAGCTTGAAAATCAGAAGAAAGCCAGGCTCGAAGCCATGAAACAGGCCGAGGAGGCGCAGCGCAAGGCCCAGGCTGACGCACTGGCCGCACAGAAGACTGCTACCCAGCCGGTTGCCGCCCAGCCGACGACAGTAGTGGCTCCTGCGAAAACCACTACGCCACCGCCAGCCTCTTCAAAAGAGAAACCAGTGGGAATAGGCGCGGCAGACGAGTTTTAAATTTCCCCTCGGCAGAGACTTTGCGGGAAATCTGGATGATTGGATAGATTTTACACCCATTCTGGCGTAAAATTTATTTCCTGTTCAGTTTTCCAAGCCCGGAAATGTCCTTGACGACTTCCTTGGGATCACCATAGTAGGTTATGCTGCCAAGCCCCGCAATTTTTGCCGTGAGCTTGTCGGAAACCGTAATGTCCGCCTTGGCAGTCCCTGACACTGATATCGATGTTTCCTTTGTCTTGAAATCCTTTGCATTGAGCGAACAGGTTCCCTGAATCTCAACCTCGAAGGAATCAGCCTTGCCGGAAATATCCGCCGATGAAGAACCAATGAGAGACATCTCGAACTTGCTTGATGTCATATCCTTTATTGAAAACTTGCATGTGCCGGACTCTTCCACGCTGCCTATCTCATCCGGAGAGGTGATTTCAACCTTGATTGCATTCTTGCACGATATCGGGGCATCTATCCCAATAGCAAGCTTGCCGTTCCTGACCTTGGAAGTTATATGGGGAAGGATGTTGCTGTCGATGCTTATCTTGACCTTTGCGCTGTCGCCCTTGCTTAGGATCACATCGAACGCCCCGGCCAGTTCCAAGGCCTTGAACTTTTCAAGATCCCTCGTTTCGGTCTTGATTTCACCGTTGCCCTTTATCAGGTTCTTGTCATCGGCCCCGCCACCGAGATTGATTCCAGTGTTTACATTTGAATTTATGGAAATAGTCTTGCTGTTGTCATTGTTTATTATCGTATTACCGTCCTTGTCAGCCGCACAGGCTGAAAACGCAAAAATCATGGCAGAAAAAGTACCCGTATAGGCCAGCGACATCATCCTTTTCATATACCCCTCCTTGTGTGTTTTGGCGGTAAGATATCCTTTTATTGGCAAATTTCCACAAGATACCCATGCATACCGCTTAATCAAAAAGAACCCTTGCCATGTTGTTAGACAACGATCCTAAGGAAAAGTTCCCGGCAAGATCATTATGTGTGAAATTATCTGCTCCGCCAACGTGTTGAAAGACTATGCGGGTCCCATGCCCCAGATTGACTTTATCCGCTTAACTGTCTCGTCCACAAGGATATCTCCACCTTCAGGGCCGACTACGTTGCAATATAGACATGCACTGTAGCTTTCGCCTTTCTGCGCCAGTCTCGTAGGCAGATAGCCGGGACTTCCGCCACCGCAAAGTTGGACCACGAATGTCTGCGCAGCAGGACTTCTCGCCTGCATCCTGATCCCATAGTCTGTGAAAAGCTCAAACGAATTGCTCGCAATGGCAATGTCGCCAAGCCGGATAACGTGCAGTTCCATCTTGCAGTTCCTGTTCTTTTTCTGCTCCTCATAGCGCTGGAGCACGCGCTGACAACGTCCTTTCCTGGCAAAAATCACCGAATCATCAGCCAGTCTTTTATTCTCATCCTCCGCTTTTGAAGGCGGTATTTTTTCAAGTTCAAGAAGGCCTGCTTTAACTTTGAGATATTCTTCCTCCGTGATCATTCTTCTTGGGAGCTCTATTGTGTCAGAGATATGTTTTACTGCGATCTCATCCTTCATGTCCTTCGACGCCCAGGAAAAAGTGTCGTCAAAAGCCGCCTTGATCCGGTTGGCTATTTCCTGCCTTGAGGAGATTCCTTTCATTTCAAGCATGCGCTGTCCAGCTTTCTTGTTGAACATCAGATGCGGCGAGAGTCCGCCCGCCGCGGAGGACTGCGGAAGGACGAAAAGTTTTTTCCCGTATTCTTTCCTGAGAACAATCCTCGCCTCATGCCAGAAATCAGCGGAAATCTCGCTGATCCCCTCGGTTTCCTGTGCCGTGCATGCGATATTGATGACAGCTCCGGTAAGTTTCTTCTTCGCGTCGAAAGTAAAAAGGAAATGTGTCGAATGATCGGCATAGCCTTCAATGCAGTCAAACTTTTCGTCGCTGGTGTCCCCATACATCCTGGCGTTCTTTTCCGTCTTCGTACCTGGAAGATCATGGAATCCGGGCCTCTTTGACAGATCATCGAAATAGACGGCTCTTCTGCCATGCCCTACAGGTGCATATCCCAGGCCCCACGCGATGAAACCATGTTTCCGGCTTTTCCAGCTTTCTGCGGCGGCTTCGGCGACCTTGTCCGTAAAGAATTCCGCATATTCCTCGGATTTCATGACGCCTTTGGGAACGGGCGGATGCCAGCTCCCTCCCGTCTCCGGCGCCGTATGCGTATGCGTGGCGTTGAGGACAAGATTCCCGACTGGAAAATCCTTGACGAGTCTTCCCAGCTTCTTCCTGCTCATTTCAAGGACGGAATCAGGAATTGCGACCGTGTCGCAGGAAACCCAGATGACCGACTCTTCAGCATTCTTGCAGTTCTCCGCCGATACGGCCAGTGAGGTAACTGTCACAGGATCTTTTACAGTATGCGCTATCCTCATGTGGAATTGTCCGCGCAGATTGACAGGTTTGTCAGGAGTGACATCCCGCGATGACCATCCTATCAGAAGCTTGTCTTTCATTTCATTCTCCCAGTTATTTCAAAATCTTGTCAGGATCTATCTTGTCAATGTTTTCAAACACCTTGATGAACGCGTCAGCGACTTTCTCAGCTACGTCCGTACGGTTCGGGGCACGCAGCGGAGTTGTCATCCCGAAATGCGTGTCCGTATGCTTCACTGCCATGGGATAATCCTCAATTTTATATTCTACGCCGTCGCCGGCGCCGTTGCAAGACCACGGACAGCCATGACCATATGCGTTTTTCGCCCTGAACACTGTCATTTCCGGAAGCGCGAAGCTCTGCCAGACGCCTACTGGGACGCCTTCGGCCTGCAGTGCCTTCATCACGGCGTTCCTCATTGCCTGCTGATTCCCCTTCCAACCTATGGCATCCATGTCTATCCTTGACGTATAATTGTACCAGTTATGCATTCCACGTTCAGGTTCGTATGGAAGGATCAGGCCCTTCAATTCCTTTAATCTTTTATTCAGTACTGCCGCATTTTCGTTTTGGATTTTTATGTATCCGTCTATTTTGGCAAGCTGGGCACGCCCGAATGCCGCGACCAGATCGCTTCCCCTGTACATCCAGCCAAGGGCGTAGGCATGGTAATCCCTCTTTTCCGATGGCGTGCTGGTCTCTCCGAAGCTCCAGAGCTTCAGCGCGTCCTTGTATATCTGCTCATTGTCGGTCACGAACATTCCACCTTCGCCCGAGCAGAGACATTTGTTCTGGTTGAAGCTGAATGCACCGCAGTCGCCCCAGTTTCCTGTCTTTCTCCCCCTGAACATGGCGCCATGTCCCTGGCATGCATCCTCTATGACTTTGAGCTTGTGCTTTTTCGCTATGGCAAGAACCTTTTCCATATTCACGGCAAGCCCGTGCAGATGGACGACAATTATGGCTTTCGTCCTCGGAGTGATTGCCGCCTCTATCTTGTCAACATCCATGTTTATCGTATTGAAATCAATATCGACAAAAATTGGAACCGCGTTATGGTGCAGAATGCATGTCGCGCTCGAGGACCATGAATATGAAGTCACCAGCACATGATCACCGGCACCTATCCCGCAGGCATAGACCCCCATGTGCAGAGCGGCTGTCCCGCTGTTGGTGAATATGGCGTATTTGCTTCCGTTCCATTTCGCATATTCCTTCTGGAACGCCTCGCAGTTCGGGCCGAACGCATGTTTCCCGCCCATCAGTGATTTCATAACAAGATCCTTGTCCGTCTCATCGACCGGAGGCCATTCCCTTATCAATCCTTCCGGAACCGCCCTGGCTCCGCCGTAAACCGCAAGTTTCTGTGTACCCATGTTATTGCTCCTCTTTATTTTGATCCACGTGCATTTTTTATTGACTGCCTTATCATATCGCTGGTGATTTCGCCTGTAAAGAGTAAATTATTGCTATCACATGAAGGGTGTTGCGTTATTATGGGAAAGTCCATGAAACTTGAAGATCAGCTGCCAGTAATCCACTCGATGGGAAACCTTATCTTCGATCCTGTCTGGTCGATGAACAACCATGTCTCCGGACACTGTGAACTCCTCCACATCATATCCGGCTCGGTCTCCCTTGTAATGAACCGGCAGAAAATGAAGGCTGTCAACGGAGATACTCTTCTTGTACCTTCCAAGACTTTGCACAGGGATGAATTTGATTTCGATGAGGGGCTCAAGGTATTCATGATCCAGTTCCAATGGGCTTGCGAAAAGGATTTCTTCTCCCGCTTGTCATGCAGCACCCTCATAAAGCTCTCAAAGCCGAAAAAAGAATCCATTGCAAAGCTGATACAGCAGTTCCGCTGCGATTTCTCGGAAGGAACCCAGAGTCAGGATTTCGTCATGAGGATCCAGCTTTCTGAAATACTGATGAGAATACTCGCCCTTTCCGAGCAGTGGCGGAAAAGGGGGAACAGGACGGATGGAAAGACCGATTCTGAAAAACAGCACCGCGAATGGATCGTTGGCAAGGTGAGAACATATCTCGAAAACAATTATTCACATCCCCTGACCCTTGACGAAATCGCAAAGCACGCCAGTGTCAGCCCCTTTCATCTCTGCCATATCTTCAGCACTGAAAACGATTTCACCATATTCGAGTACCTGACCCAGCTCAGGATGGGAAAGGCGCGTTCACTGCTTGAGGAAGGGAAAACTTCAATTTCCGAGACGGCCTACTCCGTAGGCTTCAACAACAGCAATTATTTTTCAAAGGTCTTCCACCGCTATTTCGGCTTCCCCCCGAACAAGCTGCACAGGAAGAATTTCTCATTCAGGAAAAGCTGAAGAACGCGCAAATCCGCCTCAGGCGGACTACTACAAACAAAAGAACAGCTCTTGCGAGCTTGACTACGAACGAATTGGGGACTTGCTACTGGTTAATCCGCCTAGGCGGATGTTCCAGGATTCCCCTCACCCTATTACAGCCTTCACCTTCATGCCGTTCCTGAGAAGGGAAAGAGGTATGATATTGCCTTTGATTGGTTTTCCGTCTATCTCAAGCACTTTGACTCCCCTGCCCCTGCCCTTGTAGTTTTCAACCGTAATAAAGATATTTTTCCCGCGGAAATTGCGCATCATCGAAAAACCTCTCCATGTCTTCGGAATGCATGGATCGATACGGAGCCCGTCAAGTTCCGGTCTTATGCCAAGAATCCACTGGATGGCGCTATGGCATGCCCACGACGCCGTGCCACTGAGCCATGGCACGCGCGATTTGCCGCCGTTGCGGTTGCATGGCGCGTAAGTCGTCTGACAGTGCGCATATGGCTCGATCTCGCGGAGTCCGGCCCGTTCATTGTAGGCTGACGGCATGAATGCCCGGTAATATTCAAAAGCCCGGTCACCGTCGCCAAGAATGCATTCCGCCATCACCGCCCAGCTCTGGGTATGGCAGAATATGCCGGCGTTCTCCTTGATGCCATGATTATAGATCACACCACCCATGACAGTCGGCGGAGTGTCGGTAAACGGAGGCGCGCTGAGCATGATCCCGTAAGGTGTCGCTAGCCGTTTCTTCAAGGCATCCATCGCGCTGCGTCCCTGTTCTGCAGTAGCCGCACCGCTGATCACAGCCCAAACCTGGGTGTTGATGTAGATCTGTCCTTCTTTCTCTTTCTTTGATCCGTAGCGATGACCGTCAGCGCCAATTGCCAGAAACTTGATGCGAATATCCCAGGCAGCCTTCTGGATATTCGCATCAAGTTTCTTCAAACATTCTTTCGCCCATGCGGCTTCCGCAGGCATTTTGAGCCGTTCGGCAATGTCCGAATAAACGCTGAGACCGAACCTGAGCTGGAACGCCACCATGACTGATTCTCCGTTGTATCCCATTTTCACACAGTCGTTCCAGTCCGCCGCAAGTCCGCAAGGAAGTCCGTTCTTTCCGGAACGCTCAAGATTGAATTCCAAAGCCCGGCGCAAGTGACCGAGAACTGTCGACTCCCCCTTGTCGGCATACGGCAATACTTTCTTATAGAATTTGACATCTCCGGTCTCAGCGACAAAGTCCGGCACTGCATTGAAGAACCAGAGACAGTCATCACTGCGATATTCCTCGTCACGCGGAGCTTTCATTGTTCCGGGCTTGTGGTCCCAGGGCTTAATCACCGGAATCGCTCCGCCGTTGGACAGCTGGCCGGTGAGCATCAGTTCCATCCTGCCACGAATTCCATCCTTCAGAAGAGGCATTGCGCCGAGGAAATCCTGGACAGTGTCACGGAAACCAAGTCCGTCGCGTTCCCCGTTGTAGATCAGAGAGGCGTGTCGCGACCACGAATATGTTATGAGGGAATTGTATGAGTTCCACACGTTGACCATGTGGTCGAAATCTGAATCAGGCGTAGCGACACTGACGGCTCCGAGCTGCGCATGCCAGTGCTTGCGCAGTTTCTGGAGTTCGGCTTCGCATTGTTCGGAATTTCCAAATTCAGCAACTGCGGCATGACCGTGTGAATCCGGAGTTCCTACACCAAGAAGAACAATAAGTTCCTTTGTCTCGCCAGGCGCGAGGACAATATCAAGTTGGAACGTTCCGCAGCCGTTGTCGCCCTCAGAGAGGAAATTGGAACAGCTGCCGCGTTCAACGGCCTCGGGATTGGCATAAGTCCTATAAGAACCGCCAAGAAATTTTTCACGGACAGTTTCAAAACCTGCCACAGGAGCTCCGACCACCGACATCCAGAGCCTGTCAAGCCCGACTTTCTTATTAGGATCAAATCCAGTGTAAGGATGCGACGCCTGGCTGAGCATATTTCCCTTGACCTCGGCCTTGATGATAAACTGGGAATATTGGAGGTTCATCAGGTCGTTGCCCATGTTCCAGCTGCTGGCGAATTCGCAGAACGTGAATATCGAAAGCCTGCGTTTACGCTTATCATGGTTGCTGACCTTCAAGCGCCAATATTCGAATGCCTGCTTGAGAGGCACGAAATAAGTCGATTCGGTTTCAATCTTGTCATACTTCGATGTGATGATCGTGTAGGCGGTGCCGTGACGGCAGGTCGAACTGTATTCTGAAAGATCTTTCCCGACAGGCTGCCATGTCGAGGACCAGTAATCTCCGTTCTCTCTGTCACGGACGTAGAAATATCGTCCAGGCTGGTCGAGAGGAACCGAGTTCGGGCGCAGACGCAGGAACCGATTTCCCATGGCACTGCGGTAGAAACTGTAGCCGCCGGCATTGTTGGTTATGATCGCACCGTATTCGGTAGAACCGAGATAGTTGCTCCAAGGTCGCGGAGTGTCAGGCCGGATAATAACATATTCCCGTTCATCATCATCAAACCTGCCATAGCTTTTCAGAATTTTATTTTTCATATTCATTTCGCCATTTATCTTCATCTCCTATTATTTTTACAGGAGTCCTATCGCCATTTCAAGGGCATGTAGTCGTTTCATGTCCTCCGGGGAATCGTAATCCAATGGTGATTTAGTAAGGGCATAAACTGCAAACCCTCTCTTGCTTTCGATTGCAGCAAATTCAATCCCGCTCATCTGCAATCTCTTATTTTGCGCATCATCAACACGCAAACCAAACACCCAATCAACGTTAGTCAAAGATAATTCACCATGCATTTTCTTAAATCGTTGAAACCGCATATCCGCCAAATCAAGGGGGAGGCGCTCGGGCTCTACCACTAAGCTTGTTGCAGATACACTTTCAGATAAAGCATGAATAACCTTTACCAGAAGTGATGCATCACGAAATTGGTATCTCTTAGACTTATAGCTATCCCAAGCAAAGGAAAACTCTATGGTTGCTGGAATATCCCCAGGATTGACGATCGGCCATGTCAATGTTCCCTTTAGTTGAGCCTTATTTTCACCATGGAAACACCATTTAGCTTCACCCGAAAACGCATGTTTTGGAAATGCATCTATCACACTTTGCCATATCTCTGGCGTATTAGGCTGATGGACCCCAGTGTGAATTACTGAAGTATCTAAGTGGAGCAAAATTCCAGCCTCGGCAAAAGCAGTAGACAACCTCTCTGCATTGAGATTCTGTCGAGACCAAATTGTACACCTCTGCAAACTCATGGAACCTCATCATTTATATAAGTCTTTTATGATAAGTGGATTCTTAACTATATCTTTTATTCCACGTCTTTCAAAGAAATGCAAACTCTAAAGTTTCCCAGAAATTCTCCATTTTGCCGGGGTTTTGCCGTTGCGGAGGCTGAAAACCTTGCAGAACTGGCCCGGATGCGAGAATCCGCAGGCGTCGGATATTTCTTTCACGCTGAGCTTGGTCTTTGACAGGAGTTCCATCGCCCTTTCCATCCTGCGGTTTTCCAGGAATTTCTTCGGCGAGATCCCATGCTCCTTGATGAATGCGCGGAAAAGCGTCGTTCGGTCGATACGCATCTGTGCCGCAATCTTTCCGACCGAAGGCACAGTCTCCATTTGGGTTTCAACTATTGATACGAAGGAATCCGCAATGCTCTTCCCTCCGATCTGGGTTGTGGAGACATCCCCTTCACCGCCAGAGATCATGTCGAGACAACTGCATGCCGCCGTCATTGGAAAAAGCGGAGGATGCCTGCCCTTGTCATACATCGCCCCAATTTCGTGGAGAAAACCTTCAAGTTTGCCAGGATTGGATATTTTCCTGTGAGGTCTGGTCCTAGTTATGCCCGAAGCGTTCAACGCCTTTTCAACATTCTTGCCGGCAAGCCTGAACCATATGTATTCCCATGGAGATTCGGGATGATCGAAGTAGATCACGCGGTCACCGGGAAAGAAAGTGAATGTCTCGCCAGCACCGACAACATATTTCCGTCCGTCCCTCTGGAAGACACCCCTGCCCTTAAGGACGACATGTATTGCGAACATCGGCGAAACCTGATCCCAGTGGAAATCCCCGCTGCTCTTGAAGAAGCCAATGTACGATATGAAGATGCTCCAGCCGTCCTCCTCACTGAATCGGGGACTCGCCGGATATCCATACTGTTTGAATGTATTCATAAGGTTCCTTCTCAGTATTGCAAAAACAAAGAAACGATTGTTGCGGAAATATGCCCGTTGGAGTACAAACTTTAGTTTGTCTTAGTATTCAATAATTTATGCAAGCTTGTACTCCAACATAATCAATCTGCTCAAACCCAATCATCCAGCCTGTCACGCCGTAGCCTCCTGGCGAAGGCGGGTCATCCAACAATCCATCCGCCATTCCATGGCCCTTTGCAACATTTAAGCTATTTTTGCAACATTTATGATATTGCCTACACAGTATTTACCCATTATTATATTCCTAATAAACAACAATTACTATATTACTAGGTGAAACCAGATGAAAAATAAAATCATGCCGATCGAGAACATCCCTGACTGGGAAATGAGGATCAAAAGACAGGACGCATTCTGGAACTGTGAAATCCTGGACCGTCCCGTCGTGATCATCAGCTTCGGAAGGAAAAATCCCGTAGGAAAGGCCCCGGCCAAAAAAACTTATTCGAACCACAGGGACCGCTGGATGGACTCGGAACAGATCGTCGACAACGCGCTCTATCATGCCGCCAACACCATCCACTGCGGCGACTCACTCCCTATCGCCTTCCCAAACCTCGGACCCGAAGTCTTCAGCGCATTCTTCGGGATGGAAATGGAATACGGCGAAAGCACAAGCTGGGGAATTCCAAACCTCCACGACTGGTCAAAGGCTTCTGAGTTGAAGTTCTCCAAGGACAACTTCTACTGGAAGAAAATAAACTCAATGACCGATGTCCTCCTAGAAAAAGGCAAAGGTAGATTCTATACCGGTTACACCGACATACATCCTGGTGGTGACGCAATCGCCGCATTCCGCGATCCGCTCAACCTCAACATGGACATGATCGACTGTCCGGAGGACGTGAAAAAGCTCCGTGAAAAGGTTGATGACGTATTTGAGGAGGTTTTTACTTGCTCCCTCGATAAACTTCAGTCTGCCGGACAGGCCATCTGTTCCTGGCCTGGAATCGTATCGTCCAAACGCTGGCACGTGCCGTCAAACGACTTCTCCTGCATGATCTCCAAGAAGATGTTCGATGACATCTTCCTGCCGGGGATCGTCCGCGAATGCAGGCTTGCCGAGGCGAGCATCTATCATCTTGACGGACCGCAGGCCCTGACACATCTCGATTCGCTTCTTGAAATAAAGGAGCTCAATGTGATACAGTGGGTCTATGGTGCAGGCAAAGGACGCGCCACCGACTGGCTGCATGTCTACAAGAAATGCCAGGCCGCAAAAAAGGGGATACAGCTTGGTGTCTCTCCGGATGAGCTTGACACCATAATGGAGAACCTGAAGCCCGAAGGCGTATGGCTGAGGGTTGGGGACATCAAAGACGAGGAGACCGCTTCGGCGATAATTAAAAAGATCTCCAGATGGAAATAATTCTTATTGGAGCGCTAGCATCTTGCCGGCAATTCCTTAATTTTAATTTGCCAGCCGGATCGGAAGTTCAAGGCCGTTGGTCTCGAGAAGATTTTTATCGCTCAGGATTTCCTTTGTTCCGCCTTCTGCCACTGGTTTCCCTGAGGATATGATCACGACTCGCGCGCAGGTGTCCCAGACAAAATCCAGATCATGTGAGACAATTATACGCGTTGATTTCAGGTTCTTCATCAGGCGGATCAGCTTCCTGCGGTTCCTCGGATCAAGATCGGATGTCGGTTCGTCGACGACCAGCACCGAGGGCTTCATGACAAGAACGGTTGCGAAAGCTGCAAAACGCTTCTGTCCCTGGGACAGGTTGAACGGCGGTTTCATCCGCAGTCTCCAGATGTCGAGTTCTCGCATCACGCTCTCCGCCTCAAGCATCGCTGCATCCTTCTCCATTCCCAGGTTCATCGGACCGAAAAGGACATCTTCTATTAGCTGTGGCATGAAGAGCTGGTCATCAGGATTCTGGAACACAAGTCCGACTTCCTTCCTGAGCTTTTCCGAGTTCTCCTTCGAGGATTCAATGCCGTTGACGATGACTTTGCCTGACTGTGGGAGACAGTATGCGTTGAGATGGTTCACCAGCGTGGTTTTCCCGGCACCGTTCGCGCCGATGATGCCAATGGACATTCCGTCCTGTATCTCAAACGAGACGCCGTCAAGCGCAAGCGTACCATCGGGATATGTGAATGAGAGATTTTCTATTTTAATCATTGCAATGTAACACAGGCATCCTGCCTGTGTCCCTGTATTTCCAATCCTATTTCAAACCACAGGCAGGATGCCTGTGGTACATTGAGGCAATTTCAAAATTGCCTCTATTGAGCTGATTGCTTTCGTTGGAGTACAAGCTTCAGCTTGCGTAACCTATTGAATACTAAGACACGCTGAAGCTGTGAACTCCAACAAACGTTATTCCCGCAACAAACGTTATTCGTATTTTTGAAATCAGCTCACATTTTTAAATGAATATCCTGACCATCAGGAAGATTACGCATGCGGTCACCGCAAAGGCCGCGTCTGAGGCTCCGAGACCTTTGCTTTCCTTGTAGATTAACTTCCCCTTGTAGCCTCTTGCGAGCATGGCCTTGTAGACCCGTTCAGATCGTGACACCGAACGGACCAGCAGTGAACCGATCATTTTGGAGGCGGTGGACAGTCCTTTGCCACGCTTTCCGAAACTGCGAAGTTCGCGCGCCTTGCCGAGGGACTGCGCTTCATCGGAAAGAAGGAATCCATAGCGATACACGAGCATGAGCTGGGTGGTGAAAACTTCCGGCACGCCCATGCGCAGAAGTGATTCGCACAGCGAATTGAACGAGATCAGTTCGACAAGCGTGAGAACTGCAGCCACCGATACCAACGCCTTTAAAATTATCACCGAGGCGGAGATCATGCCCGCGTTCACCGGCAATCCGAACATCTCGCATACAGGCCTGGTATCGATGAATGGATTCGCTGCTGCGACAAGAAGGATGAACGGTAAAACTATCAGCAATCTCCTGAGCATCTTCAATATTGGCAGACGGCATGCTACGATCACAAAAAATGGAAATGCCGCGAAGGCAACTGCGGTGTCAATAGCGAATTTAGGCACTGATACCGTAAACGCTGCGAAAACGAACCAGACAATGATCAATATCCTGCGATCAACTTGAAGAAATGCGGAAGGACAGCCCTCCTCCCGCACCGACTGCCTGCGCATCAACTCGACAACCTGTGCCTTCTGTTCAAGCATTCCCAGTCGCCCTCCATCGGTTCCTCAGGATGAAACCTGAGGCTCCCGCGAGCGCAAAAACCATGAATGCGCCAAGTATGCCTGATGTTGATGTGCCAATGTTGCCAGTACCTTTGACTTCGGCGGAATTCCTGAAGTCATAATCAGGAAGGAAGGCAAGCTTCTCCTGCACAGATGAGAGAAAGCCCCCAATCTTGTTTCCGGTTCCCTCAAGTTCCTCCTTGCCGGAGACCTTGGTTATTGACCACTCAAGCCCATCAGGGCTGGACGATGCAAAACACGCAATTACCCCTCCCATTATCAGGGCTGCGATTGCGAAAGTCGCAAGGACATGTCTCGCGGGATGCAACTTTCCAGGATTGGCAGAAAGTATTGCGGGCTGGGTCTGCATTACAAAGGAAACCACGAAAAATGTCACGACTCCTTCCACAATCCCTATCGCAAAATGTATCGGAAGCATGAACAGGATAAAAGTTGTGAACGGAAGATCTGAAATCCCTGAGAGTACCGTCTGGACGACAACCGAGAACGCCCCCATCAGAAGGCCGGCAATTCCACCGGCAGTGCATCCTGTGGCAAGCCGGGCCTTGCTGTCCCCTGCCCCGGCTATCATCTTATATATATATGGAAATGCTATGAATGCCGGGAAGAACGCAAGATTGAAGACATTGCATCCGAGGGCAAGAAGTCCGCCGTCGGCGAAGAACAGGCATTGTATGAACAATACTGAAGCGAGCGTGATGAACGCCCGGTATGGACCGAGAAGGGCCGCCAGGACCAGTCCGCCTCCGAGATGACCGCTCGATCCTGTTCCCGGGATAGAAAAGTTTATCATCTGAGCGGCGAAAATGAAGGCGCCAGCCACGCCCATGAGGGCGGTTCTGGAGTTATCATTCTCTTCAGATATCTTCTTCGCCGAATATGCGACAATACCGCCGGTAGCGAGCCAGAAGGCCCCGCCTACGGCCGGAGAGAGCAGTGCATCGGACATGTGCATGGTTATTTCCCCTGAAATGCGGATATGATAGCATGATATTTCTTTTCGTGCTACCATGGAACATGATTTTTTATGACTTATCTGAAGCGTGTCCTTAAATGGAATTCCGGGGCAATTTTGATTTTATCCCAACTTGAAGTAGTATAATGGCGGTACAGGACTTCCAATCGGCAGTCCTGCTGTATAATTCATCTGCTTCAGAGGATTAAGAATATGTCAAACCTGTGGTTTGCGTTCGGGCTAACATTGCTCGCGGGAATGGCGACGGGCGTCGGCAGCGCCGTCGCGTTCTTCGCAAAGAGGACCGACTACCGCTTCCTCTCGATAGCCACCGGCTTCTCGGCCGGAGTGATGCTGTACGTATCATTCGTGGAGATATTCTTCAAGGGCAACTCCGCCCTCAGCGCAAGCTTTGGTCCACAGTGGGGCCCCTGGGTGAACGTCGCATCATTCTTCGGCGGCATCCTGCTCATAGCCATCATCGACAACCTGATACCGGCCGCGGAAAACCCGCACGAGATCCATTCCGAGGAGGAGACCGCCCCCCTTCATAATCCTTCAGCCCCGATCCCCGACTTCAGCGACATCCCGCAGGCAGGCCACTCAATCCACGGACAGGGGATGCATGATCACCATGTCCGCAAGGGCAGACTTCTGCGCATGGGGCTTTTCACTGCACTCGCGATCACCATACACAATTTCCCGGAAGGTCTTGCTACCTTCCTGGCGGCCCTGCAGGATCCCGCCGTCGGAATCGCAATCGCCTTTGCCATAGCGCTCCACAACATCCCCGAGGGCATCAGCGTGTCGGTCCCGATATTCTACGCGACAGGAGACCGGAGGAAGGCATTCATTTTATCACTGCTCAGCGGCATGGCGGAGTTTGTCGGCGCGCTAATCGCTTATCTTGTCATGATAATCTTCTTCGGCATGGAAAATTTCCCGTCCCACATAATGGGCATTCTCTTCGCAGGGGTTGCGGGAATCATGGTCTATATCAGCCTTGATGAACTCCTGCCGACAAGCCGGGCATACGGGAAGGGGCATGACAGCATCATCGGCCTCGTATCCGGAATGCTTGTGATGGCCCTCAGCCTCCTGTTGATGAAGTGAGCAGCTGCCGGGTATTGCTAATGAGCGCGTGGACAGACAAAACAGCTCAATGGCCATGACCGTCATCGCCGACCGAGGTGATGCTCAAGTTGACATGTTTCACCCCGATAAGCGCCTTGAGCCTCGAGGCCAGATCCCCGATCTCCGATGCCTTGCCCTTGGTGGCTATTATCTCCAGGCAGTCATGGTGCGTCAGATGGATATGCTGGGTGGATATGATGAGTCCCTGGAAATCATGCTGGATATCAAGCATCCTGCTGACAAGCTCGCGCTTGTGGTGGTTGTAGTTCATTACGATGACGCCTGCGACGATACCGCCTTCCTTCCACTGCTTCTGGACAAGTTCGTTGCGGATGAGGTCGCGGATTGCCTCGGACCTGTTCTGGTAGTTCTGCTTCCTGATATGCTTGTCGAATGCGTCGATCAGCGGCTTTTCAAGAGAAATTCCAAAGCGGTAGAGTTTGCTCATAAATCTAACCTGTCGGTTATATTTATCTTATTTCTTCCTGAAGATGATTCTTCCCTTTGTGAGGTCGTATGGAGACATTTCCAGCATTACGCTGTCACCAGGAAGTATGCGGATGAAGTTCAGGCGCATTTTCCCGCTGATATGGGCAAGGACGACATGTCCGTTGTCAAGCTGCACCTTGAACATCGTGTTCGGCAGAAGCTCTTTCACTGTACCTTCAACTGTTATTACATCTTTAGCCAAGTTAAAATCTCCGGTTTGGATTCCGTTACTAAAATCATATGCTCAAAATGGGCCGACAATCTACCATCACTTGTGCGAACTGTCCAGCCATCAGACTCAGTTATTACCTTTGAAGTTCCGAGATTGAGCATGGGTTCTATCGCAAGAACCATTCCCGGCCTCAGCTGGGGCCCCCTGCTAAACGACACATAATTAGGTATTTCCGGCGGATCATGCAGAGTGCGGCCGCAGCCGTGCCCGCAGTATTCCCTGACTATTCCCAGCTTTGCGGATTTCGCAGTTTTTTCAACGGCAGCACTGATATTCTTCACATAATTGCCGGCAACTGCAGCCTTTATCCCCTCTTCAAGGGCCTTCCGCGTAAAGTTCAAAAGCCGAAGAGTGTCGGGATCTTCCGTACCTCCGAGGACAAAACTCACCGCCGTATCTCCGATGAAACCTCCGAGGTTCACGCCAATGTCCAGGCTGACAAGATCTCCGTTCTTCACAAATTTGTCAGGTCTTCCGATCCCGTGCACGACCTCATCATTGATGGATATGCAGATCTGACCGGGATATCCCCTGTACCCGAGGAATGCACTGACGCCGCCTTTGGAATGTATGAGAGCTGCTGCGACATTGTCAATTTCCTTCGTGCTCATTCCGGGCCTGACCATGGAAGGGAGCTGGTCGCGGACAGATGCAGCGGCTTCAGAGGCCCTGCGGATCCCGCAGACATCCTCGCCGTTGTATATTACATACTCGCGCTTGTCGGACATCAAAGCACCATTTCAGGAACATCGAACATTGAACATCGAACCTCCAACTTCGAATTATAATTTATCCATTCGATGTTGGACGTTGAAAGTTGAATGTTGAAAGTTCAATTATTATTCTAAGATTACGAAAGCACCTTTATGAGTTCAGGATATGACTTTTCCTTGGACAACTCGGCGTTTATGACAGAAAGCAGGTTCTTCTTCTTATAATACGGCACAAGCGGCGCTGTCTGCACGTTGTAGATCTTGAGGCGGTCCTTCGCCGTTTCAAGCGAATCGTCGGGCCTCTGGTACAGTTCGATCCCGCACTTGTCGCAGATGCCTTTCTTAATCGGAGGACTGAAGATCGTATTGAAGTTGGTATTGCACTTCTTGCAGAGCAGGCGCGCCGTAAGCCTCTTGATGAGGAGTTCCTCATTGGCTTCGAAATAGACGACCTTTTCAATCTTCTTCCCTATTTTCACAAGAACCTTTTCGAGCAGATCGGCCTGGTTGACGGTCCGAGGAAATCCGTCGAGGACAAATCCGTTCTGGCAGTCCTTCTCCAGGAGCCTCTTGCCGACCATGTCCGCGACAAGGTCGTCGGGCACGAGTCCGCCTGAAGTCACATATGAATTGGCCTTCTTGCCGAGATCGGTGCCGTTCTTGATTTCATTCCTGAGGATATCTCCTGTCGAAATGTGTGCGAGTTTCATCTCCTGGCAGAGCATCTGGGCGAGAGTGCCTTTTCCGGCTCCGGGAGCCCCGAGAAAAACAAGGTTGCGGTTCTTGATCACGATAAACCTCCTGTTGATTATTTTCGATTTGCGATTTTTGATTTTAAAATTTAAAGGCGCCTTAATCTAGTCTGTCCTGCGATTTCTTCAATCTGTTTGCTGATTATCCTTCCCTGTTGATTTCCGTCAAATACCATCTATTTTACAGACCTTTCGCCTATATTACATTTTAATAATCCTATGAGCACCATCGAAAATACAATTCAGAAGGAAGATACCAGGAAAAACCTGTGTCTTCTCGCGCTCGGAGCGCTCGGCATCGTCTATGGCGATATCGGGACAAGCCCCCTTTATGCGTTCAGGGAATGTTTCGCAGGGACCCACGGGGTGGGCGCGACATCCGGCAACATCCTCGGAATACTGTCCCTGATATTCTGGTCCCTGATACTGATCATCTCTGTCAAGTACCTGATGTTCCTCATGAGGGCGGACAACAAGGGTGAAGGCGGCATCCTCGCGCTTATGGCGCTCATCCAGCGCGACAAGAACCATAGTCCGAAATGGAACATAATCCTGACCATACTCGGGATATTCGGCGCAGCCCTGATTTATGGCGACGGCATCATCACCCCTTCGATCTCGGTGCTCAGCGCCGTCGAGGGTCTGAACGTCGCAACCACCAAATTCCAGCCTTACATCATATATATTTCCATGGCGATACTGACCGTTCTCTTCCTTTTCCAGAGGAAGGGATCGGCAAAAATCGGCTCAGTATTCGGCCCGATCCTGCTTGTCTGGTTCATCGTCATAGGCCTGCTCGGACTCTTCGCGATATTCAAGAACCCAGGTGTCATCTGGGCAATCAATCCGGTATATGCCGTGAATATCTTCATCGACAACCAATATCAGGGATTTGCAGTCCTCGGAACCGTCCTGCTGGCCATAACGGGCGGTGAAGTCCTCTACGCCGACATGGGGCATTTCGGAAAACAGCCTATCAGGTTCGGGTGGTTCACCATCGTGCTCCCCTGCCTTCTGCTGAATTATTTCGGACAAGGCGCCTATCTGCTGGGCAATCCGCTCATGTCGGAAAACCTGTTCTACAGGATAGTTCCCGTGCCCCTTATCTATCCGCTCGTCGCACTTGCGACAATCGCAACCATCATCGCGTCGCAGGCCGTCATATCCGGCGCATTCTCGCTCACACGGCAGGCGATACAGCTCGGATTCAGCCCGCGCCTCCATATAATCCACACCTCCTCGATGGAGATCGGACAGGTCTACATGCCGTCGATAAACATGGCCCTTTTCATCGGCACCTCCCTTCTCATACTCGTCTTCAAGAGCTCGGGAAACCTCGCCGGCGCATACGGGGTCGCAGTATCCGGAACAATGCTTATAACAACCATACTCGCCCTCTTCATCGCCAGGAAGATCTGGCCGGTCCCGCTCGTGGTGCTCATCCCGGTAGCGACATTCTTCATTCTTGCGAACATCGCATTCTTCCTATCCTGTCTCATCAAGATAAGGTACGGCGGATGGATACCGGTGTTCATCGCGGCAGTTGTCTACATCCTGATGATCATCTGGAAGCGCAACAGGGAGACCTTGAGGGTAAAAATGGAATCGCAGTCCCTTCCTGTCGGCATATTCATCAAGGACATCGAGGTCAGCAAACCCTTGAGAGTATCCGGCACCGCGGTCTTCCTCAGCGGAAACTCCACCGGAATACCAAGGACGCTCCTGCACAACTTCAAGCACAACAAGGTGCTTCATGACACCATAGTCCTGCTCTCGGTCAGGAACGAGGACGTCCCCTTCATCCCCGAGGACAGACGTGCGGAAGACACCGAGCTGGGCTGCGGACTGTACAGGATAATACTCAGATACGGATTCAGTGAAAATCCCGACATTCCAAAGGCCCTGGAAAACATCAGGCATGCAAAAATAAATTTCGATCCGATGAAGACGACCTTCTTCCTCGGCAGGGAGACGCTCATCATCAATCCCGGAAAGCCTTTTGCAAACATACAGCGCAAGATCTTTTCCTTCATGTCAAAGAATTCGTTTGACGCGAGCAAGTTCTACAGGATCCCTCCGGGCCGTGTCATAGAACTCGGCCTGCAGATAGAAATATAGATTTTCATGGGAAATTTATGATTGAAGCAATTTTAATACTTGTCGGATTTGTCCTTCTCTACTATGGAGGCGAATGGCTCGTAGGCGGAGGCGCCAGCCTGGCCGTAAAAGCCGGAATAACTCCCCTCGTAGTGGGACTCACCGTAGTCGCGTTCGGGACAAGCTGCCCTGAACTCATGGTCAGCGTCGATGCCGCACTTACTGGCCACGGTGAAATCTCGATCGGCAACGTGGTCGGATCAAACATATTCAACATCGCCCTGATCCTCGGGATGTCCGCCATGATAAAGCCTCTCAAGGTCAAACTCCAGCTCCTGCGCTTCGACACGCCAATCATGATACTGGTGACAGTCCTGTTCACCATATTCTTCATCGACAGAAATATAAGCAGGATTGAAGCCTTAATCCTCTTCCTCGGACTCATCACATACACTGTCGTCGTCATCAGGATGGCGCGAAGCGAGGTCAAGAAGAGCAAATCGGCAGGGGATTATAATGAGATAAAGGCCGAATACGATCTTTCCGTTTGCATCTTCTTCATAGCCGCCGGACTCATAACCTTGGTCGTTGGCGCAAGATTCCTGGTCGACGGCGCGATCATGATTGCAAAGGCATTCAACATCAGCGAAGCTGTAATAGGTCTTACGATAGTCGCGGCCGGCACCAGCCTCCCCGAACTCGCCACCTCGGTGGTCGCATCGGCAAGAAAGCAGTCCGACATTTCAATCGGCAACATCGTCGGGTCGAACATCTTCAACATCCTGTGCATAGTCGGAATTGCCGGACTCATTTCGCCGATAAGCGCGCCGGGGATAAGCAACTTTGATATTTTCACGATGCTGCTGACGGCAGGAATACTCTTCACGCTGATGAAGACCGGATTTACAATTAACCGGTTTGAAGGATTGATCCTGCTGCTGATCTATATCGGATACGTCGCCTACCTCTGGCCGAAGAATTAAGGGATATTGCCTCAAGGCATGCTTATGTCGCCATCCTGCTGAGGTTCTGATTATCTTCTACTTGAGACTAAAAACCCCACGCTGACGCATGGGGCTAAATTATTTCGCCGGCTGCGCTGACTTAATAATACAAATTCCGAGTATCGAGTATCAAGTTACCAGTTACAAGCTACTGTTTCCTCTCCAGCGCCTTGTGCCCGATGTCCTTCCTGAAGAAGCATTCAAGCCAGTAGATCTCATTCACGGCCTTGTAGGCGTTGTCGATCGCGTCCTTGATATTCGCGCCTTTCGCCGTGACGCCGAGGACACGTCCGCCTGAGTTCACGATCTTGCCGTCCTGTATTGCAGTACCGGCGTGGAAGACGACCGCACCCGTAGCCTCCGCCTCTTCAAGCCCGGTTATCGGAAAACCTTTCTTGTATGATCCTGGATATCCTCCGGACGCCATGACAATACAGACTGCTGGTTCATCCGTCCATTTGAGCTTGACTTCATTGAGCCTTCCAAGTGAAGTTTTCAGCATCACTTCCGCAAGATCGGATTCAAGCCGCATCAGGACGGCCTGCGTCTCCGGATCCCCGAACCTGACATTGAACTCTAAAACCTTCGGCCCTTCGGCCGTAATCATTATTCCAGCATATATGATTCCGCGGTAATAAAGCTTTTCGTCCTTAATCCCCTTCAGGAACTTCTGCAGGACTTTCTCGTCTATCTCCTGGAACATTTTCTCGGTAACGACAGGTGCAGGCGAATAGGCGCCCATTCCACCTGTGTTCGGTCCGGTATCGCGATCCCCGGCCCTCTTATGATCCTGCGAAGTAACAAGAGGCACGATGGTGTTCCCGTCTGTCAGCGCGAGGATGGAAGTTTCCTCTCCAACAAGAAGGTCCTCTATGATCACTTTTTTTCCGGCATCCCCGAAAGTCCCTCTAAAACAAAGATTGATGGCGTCATTGGCCTCCTTGAGATTATATGCGAGAATAACACCTTTTCCTGCGGCGAGGCCGTCGGCCTTGACGACAACCCCCTTTGGCGGCGGATTTGCCGTAAAGAGAGTCTTGACATGCGCAATTGCCTGGACCTCCTCCGTAAAACCACGGGAGGCGGCTGTAGGAATCCCATTCTTCATCATGAACATCTTGGCGAAGGACTTGCTGCCTTCAAGACGGGCTGACGACTTGTCCGGGCCGAAGACAGGCAGGTTCTCCCTCCTGAAGGCGTCGACTATCCCGTCGCAGAGCGGAGCTTCAGGTCCGACGACCGTAAGATTGATATATTTCTCCTTTGCGAATTTCAGCAGCTTGTCAATATCGGTCGCGGCGATGTCCAGGCATTCTGCGACATTCGCAATTCCGGCATTGCCAGGGGCGCAGTAGACTTTTTCAGTCTTAGGGCTCTGGACAAGCTTCCAGCAGATTGCATGTTCCCTTCCTCCGCTTCCGATCACAAGAATTCTCATGGAAAACCTCACAATATGAAATATTATTCAAACCGTGTAACCTAGCATTAAAATGCCGTCTTGGTAATCAATACTGGAAGTTTTTGCCTTTCTTATGTCAGGCGAGAGCCTGACCGTAGAAGTGCGGCAATTCACGTGTCGGGCGTAGCTTCTTAGCGAAGACTGATTGCCGCCTTAAACGACGGAATTTATTCCGTCCAAAAGAAGAATAGTCCGCGAAATGAATTTCGCGGAACAAGGCGGCAATGAATTGCCGCACTCCAAGTGATTCGTCCTTGAAATGGACGAGTCAAAAATTCAGACTATTATACGTTGGAGTAGAACTCGCCTGGCTGGAGCTCCTTTGAAACGATCTTCCTGTTCAGGACAAGGTGTCTCCGGATCTCGAAGCACAGCTCGCACTTCGAAAGGTATTCCCTTTCCGCGCGGAATCCATAGTTCAATGATGCGAATTCCAGGAATGCGCCAATCCCCTTCTCGTAGAGTATGTTCAGCATAAGATAGTCCACTATGCCAAGGGGTTTCCCGAGATCCTCCAGACGGATCGAAAGCCCCGTGCAGAGTCCGGGGATGTAATTTCCAAAGAGATCGACATGGAAATGCGAAACGTCCGAAAGCTCATAGCATCCTCCATCGTTCGCCTTCAGGATCTCCTCCAGGGAACGCCTGTTCAATTTTTCCGCATAGGTCCTGAGGGCGCGGCCTCGCATCGTGAGCCCGTATCTGGAAATAAGATCTATCATATATTTCTTGCCGTATCTCTGCTCATATTCCTCCAGGTTGTGTATCGATGTTTCGTCAAACGATCCGGTCTCAGGAATGAATGTCTTCATCCACGGGAAAATCCCGACCCCCGTAATCCGGCATGCGTTTATCACACCCTTCACCTTCATGAACGGAATGAATTCGTTGTGGAACGGGCTTACAGACACCAGGACTGTTTCAAGTCCGTGCGGCTTCAGCTTCTCGAGTATCGCACAGGCGCTCTTCTCATCCTTGAACCATGAGGAGTTGGTCTCCACATACTCAATGGCGACTCCTGTCTTCTTGGCGACCTTGAGGACTTCGAGGAGACCGTCCGGACGCAGAAAAGGCTCCCCTCCCCCGATATGCACCGACGTGCATCCGAGGCTTTTCACCTTAAGGAGATTCTTCTCCGCCTGCTCCGGCTCGATATAAATCCGTTCCCATTCAGGCCCGCAGCCGTAGAGGCAGTGGCGGCACCTCGAGGAGCAGAAATAATTCGTGATGAGCCCCCCGGAATAGAGTTTTTTTATGTCAAGTGTCTTCATGGATAATCCAAATTCCTGAACATCGAACATTCAACATTCAACTTTGAACATCCAATCCAAGAGAATTAATTCGATGTTGGAAGTTCGAAGTTGAATGTTCAAAGTTCATGTATTATTCTTCCCTCGCCGGTTCGTTGAATTCCCCCACCGCCCTGCATATAACAGACGACTGAAATCCGCGCGATGCAAGGTATCTGAACATTTTCTGCCGCCTTTTCAGCGGATCCTCCTCCCTGGAAAAGTGGAGTTTCCTTTTCACCAGAGCTGCAACCGCGCCTTCGATCTCCTCGTCCGGCGAAATCTTCCCCTGCATGATCTCAGAGAGGATATCATCGCTTATCCCGCGTTTCTTCATCGCCATTTTGATGCGCATGACACCGAATCCCTTGGCCTTCAGTTCGTCGAAATACGCCTCTGCGAATTTCGCATCATCAAGAAATCCGCATGAAAGCAGCTTCGAAACAGTCCCGCCGATCACTTCCGGGGAAAATCCCCTCTGGCGGAGCTTGGCTGTAAGTTCTCCGGCTGAATGCGGTCTTCTCGAAAGAAGCCTGCCTGACGTTTCATACGCCTTCTGGAACGGATCTTTGTTTTCATTCTTCATATTCAATGGCTCCGCATGAATTCTCTGGCGCATTTCCTGAAATCTCCGATTTCCGCATCGGTCGGATTGCGCTGCCGGAAGCGCATGCCCACATATTTCCTGGAAATCTCTGCGAACTTCGCAAGCATATCATCGGAAACTGAGAAACCTCCGATCCATTCGGAAACGGTCATGTTTTTCGGCCTTGAGGCGCCACGCTTCCGCCTTATGAACTTTTCCAGCCTCAAATATTCGAGCCTGAGGACAGCCGTCTCCGGAGATATTTCCGACTTGAGCCTCAGCATCGTCTCCCTCCTGCGCATGAAATAAATGATCCCGGCGCCGATAAGGACAAGACACCCGATCCCCCTGAACGGATGCCATACGAAATCCTTCACCAGGACAACTAATGCCGAGACAATATCTATAACTGCCTTTGCGAAATAACCTCTGCGGAGATCGGCCAGACCAGTCTGGAATATTTCCTTGATCCTGTCCATCCATGTATCCCAGAATCCGATTTCCTGCCTGCTGGGGATGCCTGACGGAGGTGTGTTTTCAACGAGGATCCACTTGCCTTCCCCCTTGATATACGCCTCGGCCCAGGCATGGGCATCGCCAAGCCTCGACAGATAATAGCGCCGGGAAGGATGAGCCTCCTCACAGACGAAACCGGTCACATACCTCGCAGGAATGCCCTGCTGCCTGAGAAGCAGGACCGTAGCGGTGGCGAAAAGCTCGCAATGTCCGCTCTTCGTGTTCATAAGGAAATTCATCGCCGGATCGACGCCGATCGGCGGTTCGTCCACATCGGTGCTGTATTTATAATTATGCATGAACAACGATATCTGTCTGAGCACCTCCCTGTCGCTGGCATCCTTCCCTGGAACTATTGAAGACAGCATCGGGGAAATGTCCTTTGAAATGCCGCGTGGCACCTGGAGCAGATTCGGATCTTCGGGATTTTCAGGTCCAGGATATGCGCTGTCACCTGAATATTTCGGCAGGAAGACCGTATATCCGCCGTCCTTCTCCCATTCTTCCGGCACCAGCACTCCGTCCGGGGAGAAACTCAATCTGTCAGCCACGATGTCAAACCTGTTCCCGCTGCCGGGCACGAGCAGGACATCGCTGGAGAAGCGGCGTGACGGATAGATGCTGACTGGATTGCTCGAGTTCTTTTCACCGCCCTTGTGGTAGAAGCTTTTAAATGCAATGACACCTTCATATGAGGTGAACAGCATTTTCTGGAATGAAACATCAGGCGTGGTCCATTTGCCGTCGCGGTAATTCGTATAGGCCCTCCCTCTGAGATAACCTGGCGCCGACTTGGCTTCCGCACGGAGCACCACCACGGCCTTGTTCTTTTCAAGCTCCGATGAAAGAAGGCGGTTCAGGTTCACCTCCTTTGAGAAGACGACATAGCGCAGATTGGAATAACGCCTCATGCCTATCCTGAGGAACATGTTCTCAATCCTCCTGATATCGTCTTCGAAGGCCCTGAACAGATGGTAGCCGCTGATGCCGATGAAGACAGTGAAGACGATCGCAAAGACAAGCACTAATCTCTTCTCCCATTTCCCCGAAATGCTCGTGCAGAGGAGTTTCCTGGGCTGCAGTGCCAGCAGGATGAAGATCACTTCGGTGATTATTGTCGCCGCAAAGATCTTGTTGAAGCTCTTCGTATGGGCCGTGAAGAAGAGCAGTCCTTCGGTCTGCTGGGTATTGAGAGTTATGTCGCTGCTCAACATCACCGCAAAGAGCGAAAATGAAGCTGCAACACCGGTGCTGTACGGATTGAACTCGAAAAAGGTGATCAGTACCGCCATGTACAAAAGGAACGGGGCCGTTATGTTGGTAGAGAAGATGTCACCAAGAAGGATGAACCTGTTCTTGTCAACCGGGAACGCGAGATCCAGTATCACCGAGAGCACGAGCGAGGCCACGATACTGTATATGACCGAACGGTCGGTGAACTTCACGGCCTTCCCCATGGCGAACGAGATGATCAGCCCGATCGCGCAGATGATCATCACATGCGGCAGATTCAATGTCGCAGAAAGCAGGAATGCCGCAGGCAGCACCATCCCGGCGGCCAGGAGCACGAACGTCCTGTCCTTCCTAAGAACCGATTTTTCAAATCCATTTTGTAAACCGACTGAATCCATTCATCCACCAATCCATTAATTTCCAAGTTCCAAAATCCAAGAACAGCCCTTGCGGGCTTAACTACGAGCACATTCCCAATTGCTTTGAATATGCTTGTAGTCAATGTCGCAAGACATGTTCTTAGCCTTACTAATAGTCTCGAAATAGTATTGACATTATGCCAATTGAAAATTGGCAGGTAGGGACGGCTCTCCGAGCCGTCCGCGGCGCTCTCGGAGAGAGCGCCCTACCTTTTCGTCAATTCAATTGTGGAACTATTAGTATGTAACCATCCACCCGCCCATCCACCCGCCCATCCATCCACTCATCCAACAATCCAACCATCCATTTCTTCATATTTCCTTCACATTTCCCGCAAGCACATCCTTGCAGCTGATATTGATCGCACCCGGCGGCCCATCCATCTCCCCGTCACATAAAATAATCGTCTTGACGACCGTCCCGGATTCTGCGAGCTGTCTTACGAGCGCTTCCCTTGTCTTATCCCATTTCAGCAGGATCACGATTGCGCTTCCGATGCAGGCGATCTCATTGAGTATCTCCGGCTTGAGCGCACCGAAACATTCGCCCGGACACGGATCTATGCACGCAAGTATGTCGAGGATGTTCTCGAACTGGGCGAGGCTCCTGCCCGTCTTGAGATGATAGACTTCAGGACCGGCGGCAAAAAGGTCGACTACGAAATCCCCCTTGAGCAGATGTTCGGAGACGGCTGCGGAAAGCGACAGCGCGGCTTCAAGGTCGGTATAGACATATTCCTTCATCGAGAAGAAACGCCTCAGAGGTCCGGGACTGCGTGCCGAAGTATCGACGATCAACGCCATCCTTGCAAGGTACTCCTCCTGGAATTCACGGACAACCAGCTCCCCTGTCCTCGCCGTACTCGGCCAGTGTATGTGACGGGGATTGTCACCTGTACGGAATTGGCGACAACCGAGGAACTCCATGGATTCGCCGACCTTGGAAACCCTCGGATTCGCGTTGCGCTGGTAGCGCTGGCCGATAGGCAGTTGCACGGAGTTCAAGGTCCTGTAGTCGGGATATATGAGAAGCCTCTGCATATCATGTCCGCGCGAAATCCAGCGGAAGATGCCGAAAGGAAAAGTGGAATCGGCAAGCGGTGCCGGCATGTTGTAGACGCCTCTCTTGTCGGGGACTAGAAAGGAACTCAGGTTGATCTCGGCCTCGGCGCCTATGTATTCGGCTGAAGCCGGAGAATCCGCATGCTTTATACTCGAACCTGGCATATAGTTGTCCAGGTTGATGTTCCATGCGGGAATGTTGCGGATGTTTTTTACGTAGTAGTCAATCCTGACCTTGCTGCCAGCCCTCGCCCGCACCGGCAGTTCCCTCCTGATCCTGAGACGTGGACGCAGAAGGAATCCGATTATGAAGTCGGAGGCGAAAATTGCGAGAAGCGAGAACGCCATGATCCTGATGGGATTCTGGAGGAGCGTCAGGCTGTATGACACGATCAGGAAGCTTATCGCGATGATTATGCGTCCGGGAATGGTGAAGAAGCTGGTGTAATACGCGTAGGTCCAAGCCATGAACAGCAGAGTCGGCGACCGGTAGGATGAATTCCTTATGTAGTTGGGCAGTTCGATCCAGTCCGGCCCCTCGTAGAAACGCCGCCTGGTATCCTTGATGAATGTCCTCAACCTCCTCATTACGCCATGACTCCTGATTTTATAGTAAAATAGGCGGTAAATCCTCAATTTAAAACCCCAGTTGCCGAATAATGAGGCTACTATGGCAAAAGATTGTAATGGAAATACACAAGCTGAAGCTTGGACTCCAACTTTCAAGAAACTCTCTTTTTGGAGTACAAACTTTAGTTTGTCTTATCTTAATTTGAACCGGTTCTCGGCCTTGTCAGGCGCTTTGGCCTGACTTTGGACTGCGGCACCCCTGTGCCGCTTTGTTTTAGTGGATTTGATATGACTTGGTTTTCCCGAGATGGCGAGAGGGCAACTATTAATCCCGCTTCCAGCGGAATCTAAAGCGGCACAGGGGTGCCGCACTCCAAAGATTCGTTTCACTCATCAAAAACCAGGACAATCAATTCTTAATTAACTCATGGAATAATTTCTTCTTCTTGAAGTGCTCTGCGTGCCCGTGCTTTTCATGGTGTCCATGTTTTTCATGATGTGCATGATTCTCGCGTTTCTCGTGATGGCGGGGGGGAGTATCGTGCGAACCAGCTCCGGAGTGACCTGTTCCGCGTGAACCGCCTGTATCCGATACGCAGTTCAGCTGACGGTCCTTGAAATTCATCTTGCTGAGATTCCGCATCAGATCATGTTCGCCGCCACCGGCTATTTCGAAGACGCTGAACTGATCCATCAGGCTGATGCGCCCGAGCTTAATCATCGGACCATGTGTGGCGCGGTTAACCAAGCCGATCAGCGCAGGCACGGTAACGCCGTTGGCCCTTCCAACGTTGATTTTCAGCTTGTACATCGGCCCTGCGGAAGCGTCGAGCGAAAACCTGTGCCGCCCACGATCTCCTTCACGCTGTCCACCGCGGTCATGGCGGTCACGCCGGCCATGCCTGTCGTCACGCTGATCGTGTCCGACATTTACATTCAAGTCGGGGGCATCCTTATAATAATCGAGGAAGGTGCTGAATTCGCTCAGGATGAACCGTTTGATGAGCTCGTCGCGCGGAATGTCCGCGAGGATTTCATTTATCTTCGGCAGATACAGTCCGATTTTCACAGTTTCGTTTATATCGATCTTTTTTATTTTTTCGAGCATCACCAGCAATCTGGCTTCGCAGACCTGTCTGCCGGTCGGAACCTTCTTATGCTCGAACTTCTTGTTTATGATCCTCTCAATGGTGCGGAGCTTGTAGGCCTCGCGCATGTGAACCAGGACGATGGAAATACCTGTCTTGCCGGCACGCCCGGTACGTCCGCTGCGGTGCGTGTAGACATCGGGATCGCCGGGCAGATCGTAGTTGATGATATGTGTCAAATCATCTACATCGAGACCGCGGGCTGCGACGTCGGTCGCGACAAGGATCTTGAAGTTGCCTTTGCGGAAATTATTCATGACGCGGTCACGCTGATCCTGTGTCATGTCGCCATGCAGGGCGTCGGAACTGTAGCCGTCAGCCATCAACTGGCTTGCGACCTCCTGCGTCTCGAGACGAGTGCGGCAGAAGATTATTCCGTAGAAGACAGGAAGGCAGTCGATGATGCGCTTCAAGGCAGGATAACGGTCATGGGCATGCACCGTATAGCATTCGTGCGTGACATTTTCCGCGATTGCGTTGCGCTGTCCGATGATGATCTCTTCCGGATCGTTCATGTATTGCCGTGCGATCGAAGCGACCTGTTTCGGCATCGTCGCGGAAAAAAGCAGAGTGCGTGCAGAGTCTGGGACTTCCTTCAGGATGCTTTCCAGCTCCTCCTGGAAACCCATGTTCAGCATTTCATCTGCCTCGTCGAGGACGACACGCTGGATTGCTGCGAAGTTCGCACCTCCGCGGTTCAGCAGATCCTTCATGCGTCCGGGAGTCGCGACGATGATGTGGACACCGCGGTGCAGAGAATGCAGCTGATCGCGTATGGAAGAACCGCCATATACTGCGAGAATCTTCAGATGTGGCGCGAATCGGCCGTAATCGGCGAGATCCTTTGAGATCTGCATGCACAGTTCGCGGGTCGGACAAAGCACCAGCGCCTGTGTGGCCGGATTCTTGGCGTCTGTAAGCTGGAGCAGCGGCAGCCCGAAGGCCGCAGTCTTGCCAGTACCGGTCTGGGCCAGCGCAACAACATCGCGCGCACCTTTTATAAGCATCGGAATGACCTTCGCCTGCACTGGTGTCGGCGTAATGAACCCCAGTTCCACCACTCCCTTCATCAGCTCCGGTGAAAGTCCGAATTCTTCAAATTTATTCATAGTAATCTCCTGAGGATTAGTCCACTTAAGCTGACAGAAAACCGTTAATGGTTTCGGTGAGGCATATCAGGTGCAACAAGGCCATTCGTTTAACGGCAAGCCACCCAGTCATCTACTGACAGTAAAATAATCTGCATGTCCCAAGAGTATATCATGCCATAGGGGATATTACAATGTATCCGCTAATAATACTGGATCCTCTAACTTGGAAATTGGAAATTCCTTGTTGGATATTGGATATTCAAATCCGTTACAACTTTATGACCTTCCCCGGGCCTTCCTTGAATGCTTCGAAGATGCGCGTAACATTCCAGGCGTCGTCAAGGGTCCCAGCATTATTCCTCCTGTCTTCCAACACCGACTTTGCAAACTCATTCACCTCGTCATAGTAACCAAGAAGAAAAATGCCCTTGTTGTAGAGCTGACCAAGAGAGAACTCAGGCTCCCAGACGCTTGATGTCTGCTCCGGTGTACCCTTGAAATAATCCGGGTTGTCGCCGTATCCCAGCGGAGGATTCCGGTGATAGAGCACACGGATGTTGTTGTCGACCACTATATGATGAGACTTGTCAGAGACTATCAACGTCCGTTCCATCCCACAGTTAATCGAGGCGCCATGGGTAAACGTGATCGATGCCGTCTTCCCATCTTCATACCCGAACACCGCAATTCCAGAGCCACTGAAGCTCCTCTGATAATAAAGCGTCGACGGCATCCCGAACAGATAGACCAGCAAGGAAGCCGGATGACACAGGTGGTCAAGGAAGCTCACGGCCTTCCTGTCAGTCCCCTTCTCCCATGCCTTGAACTCGTCCACCGTCGGAACGTACTGCGGATACTGGATCGTAAGAAGGCTGGCCTTCCCGAAATCTCCTGTGGACATCAGTTCCTTCGCCTTGCGCGTCGATGGGAAGAACATCTTCTTCAAACCGACCAAAACATTCTTCCCAGTCTTCTTGGAAACCTTCTTCATCTTCTCGATTTCAGCGCAAGATGCAGCCGGCGGCTTTTCCATCCAGACATGGCATCCTGCTTCCATGCAGTCACAGGCGATCTTAGGATACAGCGGACGTCCCTTCGCATCATACCCCGTAACAATGAAGACAGCATCGAGCTTTTCTTTCTTCAGCATTTCCCTGTAATCGGAATAAGCCTTCCCTGCCCCGAACTGCTTCTTGTAGGCCTCTGCCTTCTCCATTGAGAGATCGCATACGGCGGCAAGTTCCACCGGCACGAATTGGAACACCGGATATATGTTCCTGAACGAATGCGATCCGCACCCGATGAATCCCGCCCGTATCGTCTTCACATCCGACAACTTCCCATGAAAATCAATTTTCATATTAAATCCTTTCATTTTACAAGACATGTGTTCGGTAGGTACGCCCTTTCCGTGTCCGCCATAGCTTCTTTGCGACGGCGGAAGGGTGTACCATTCTTGAATTCATGGGACAGGCTAAAGCCCGTCCCTACCTCAAGAACAGCCCTTGCGGACTTGACTAACGAATTCCGAATTGCTACTTCACATACCCGCCAACTTCCCACAGTATTCCTTTAGTATTCCGACGTAGGTCCCGTATGTTTCAAGACTTACGTCCGGCGGCGTCTGGTGGTCGGTCGTCGGTATGTATCCACCGGAGACTATCGCCGGAAGCAGGCGTTCGAATTCCTTTCGTATCGCAGCCTCCCCCAGATGCATGATTGTCTTGTCGAATCCTCCGATCATCTTCCATTCCGGGAAACGCTTCCGTATCCCCACCACATCAACTCCCGCCATGCGCTCCAGCGGCGAACAGCCTTCTATTCCCGCCTCCTGGAACCATGGAATTATCTCGGTCATGTTGCCGTCAGTGTCAACCAGTGGAATCGCACCCGCGTCCTTGATCCTCGGAATGATCCTCCTGTAGTATGGTGTGACAAACTCATCGAATTGTTCCTTGCTGAGCATCGGCCCGTTGTTGTACGACAGGTCTTCGGCAAACTGCAAAACGTCCGGAACTGTTATTTCAAGCACCTGCTCCAGGCATGAGAGATGATATCGGCAGAGATCCTCGTTCATGCGGCGCATCAGTTCCGGCTGGTCGAAAAATGCGAACAGATGCCGTTCAACGCCGAAAATTTCACGGGGATACCAGAAGAATCCATCCAGAGTCAGATCGAAAATCACCTCTCCACGCTTCTGCTTCTCCGCAATGCGCTTCACCTTTTCAAGATCAACTACAGGCTTTGAACAGCATGGCAAGACCATCCTTTCGTAATCGGCTTCCGTTTCAATGATTCCTGCACTCCTTGCCTTGTCCTGCTGACGGCTGATCTGGAAGCGCGGGGAAAGCCACATCCGTTCATGCACTTCCAAACCGAAATGCCGAAGGGTGTCCTCCCTACTTAATCCCGAAGGCAGCCCTTCAGAACGCCAGCGTTCAATTGTCTTGTCCCACCAGCATATCCATTCCATCGCCGGCAGCCTGTCGACCGGCTGGAAATTCATTACCGCCTTGAATCTTTCACGTGTGTTCATGTGCCTTCCCTAATTATCTTGTTCAAGAAATCAGAAGAATACTGATTAACATAATGTTTCATCCTGTAAATCATGTTATCCTGTCAATTGAGTTTATTCCAAACACTTCCTTGAACACCTTCAGATATATCCTGAACTGTTCCAGCGAGCAATCCGGTGGAATCCGATGATCCGGGAACGGGATATATCCACCTTCTTTCACGAGCGGTCTCAACGGCTCGAGTTCGGCGCGGATCGCGGCCTCGCCCATTGGAATGACATGCTTGTTCACCCCACCCATCATACGAAGCCGCTTGCCATGTTTTTTTCGGAGTTCTACCGGATTCGCCTTCCATGTACCAACCTCTATCGGGAAAATAATGTCGAAGCCAGAATCAAGCCAGCAGGGAATCAGGTCGTCAAGTTTTCCATCTGAATCAAGAAGGAGGAACGGCACCCCCATGTCATGGAAGGCATTTATCATCCTCCTGTAGTGCCGGTCGTAGAACTGACGGTAGATATCAGGCGAAATGAAAGGTCCGGTATTGAAGCAGCAGTCCTCGTGGAAGTATCCGAAATCGAACTGCACCTTGTCCAGAAACCTTGCGTTCAATTTGAGAAAATAATCCGCCATGTAGGATATCATTTCGCCGTAAAGCCCGGGATCATCATACGGAAGGCACGAGAAGTTCTCCACACCCATCCATTCGCGGAGATAACCGAAGAGCCCTCCAGCATTGAAACAGGTCGCATGTTTTCTGGCATTCAGAAACTCAATCTTCTTTTCCCATCCTTCTATCCAGCGTCCCGGATCGTCCGGATCCAGATATGACTTGAACCTCTCCCAGTCCTCGCGCGTCGGTTTGAGATCGTATTCGAGATGTTCGGGTATCGAACTGCCAAGCTTGCTGTGTTTCACCAGTCCACCTAAGGAACTCCTGCTGATCCTGTATTCCACAGTCTCCTCAACCACGACGCTTTTCCCCGGCGCAACAGGTGACTTGTTCATCAGTCCCTGGTTGTTCCAGATCTGTCCGCCGATGGAACCGTTAGTCTCCCAGTCAGGATCCATCTCAGGCAGCTGTGGTCCTCCTGAGCCGCCTAGCTTCGCAATCCCTTGCAAGCCCTCCTGTTCCCAACGTGCCTTTGTCTCCACCCAGGTTCCGAAATACCAGACAGGAAGCCTGTCGAAATCCCTATATTCCATTATCGCCCTGAAGCGTTCCCGGCCATTCATAAATTTTTCTTAGCTCCAATTATTTAGAACGTCAGAATTATTTTTTGACAGGATTACAGGATTTTCAGGATTTATTGAATTCAATTCATCATGTTAATCCAGTTATCCTGTCAACTTTATTATTCTTCCCTTCTATATCCTTTCATATTTCATCTCGACAACCTTCCCTGTCTCAGCGGAGTTCTTTATCGCCTCATAAAGCACCATGCTCTTGTAGCTTTCATAAATATTGGAACGCGTCGTGCGCTTCTCTCGTATCGCCGCAAGGAAATCTGCGAGTTCCGCAAGGTGCCCCGTATCATTTCCGCTGTCTCCAGCGCTTGTGAATGTCGGCGGCTCGCGCCATTCCACAGGCTTCTCGTTCTCCGTAATCCTGTATACTGATGAATTGTGTATCGTCATGAAATTTCCGCCCTTCACCGTAAGCTCCACCTCTTCAGTCGGAATTGCAAAAGATCTTCCGTCAGTCAAATTCAGCGAGCCGACGGCCCCGTTTGCAAACTGGATGCTGACGGCATATGCGTCCGGTCCTTTCGAAAACGCAAACACTTTCGCCGCATCCCCGAACAGATACTGCGTCAGATCAATAATGTGGATTGTGAAATCAAAAAGGAAAAGCCGTCTCAGGCTGTTGTTCTCATACTGCCTGGAGGCGTAGTCGATTGAGATGCTGTAGCGGTCGGTCTCACGGAGTCCTCTGAGCCAGTCCTTCGCCCGGGAATACGCCACGTTGTACCTTTTCTTGAATGCGTTGGTGCAGAGGACTCCGGTCTTCTTTGATATTCTTGCAACTTCGAGCGCAGCCGCGGAAGTCTCCGCAGGCGGCTTCTCCGTATAAACAGGAATCCCCTTTTTCATTGCCAGCGGTGCGAGCTTCGCATGCATGTCCGCGGAAATGCAAATGATCACGCCGTCCGGTTTCTCGGCATCGAGCATCTTTTCCATGTCGGCATATACATTCCCGCCCCACAGCGTTGCATTCTTCTTCGCCTTTTCGGCATCGAGGTCGCAGACCCCGACAAGCTGCGCACCCGCCTGCCCTATCAGTGGATATATCCTCTTCGTCGAAAGATTCCCCGCCCCGACAATGCAAATTTTCTGGATACTCATATAGAAGCTCCTTCCTTATGCAAATATTTTTTCGCGATGTCAAATGCCAGTTCCACCGGTACATTTTTGGATTCCTCATCAACTATGAGCCACTTGGCGTACCCGATCTCGGAAAGAACCTTTATGACAGGCCCCAAGTCCAAGGTGCCGGTACCAAGCGCGCAGAAATTACCGCTGGCGTCAACATCCTTCAGATGGACATTTACAAGATACTTTCTGAATCGTCTTATCATCGCGGGGATATCCTTTATCCCGCATTTCGCACAGTGCCCTGTATCGACTGTAAGCCCGGCAAATTCCGGGTCAAGATATTCTGCGGTCTTCGCAATATCCTCCTCCGTCTCCCAGATGCTTCCCGTATGGTTGTGCAATGATATCTCTACACCTTGGTTCGTTGCTGTCTTCCCAAGCTCCATCAGCACTTTTCCGGCAAGGCGGTGCTTGTCGTCCACGGTATCGTCCTTCTTCACAGCTCCCGAGCAGATGCAGATGTGACCCGCACCGATCCCGGCGGCAAATGGAATTACCGGACTGACATGTTCAATCCATTTATTGAGATCGCCCGGTGGATATGAGATGAGCCCTCCGGCTGCGAACTTCGCAAACTGCCCTGCCGACTTCCTGAAAAATTCCACATCAAGCCCCTGTGAACGGTACTGGTTCTCCTTGAGCTGGACTCCTTCGAAGCCGAATTTTGCGGCCGCTTCAAGCACCAGACGCATCTCTTCCGGCTTCGAAAACCTTGATATCCCTATCTTCATTTCAACCCCTCCACGCTTACGTTTTTTCCGCTTCTGAGCGATTCCATTGTCGCCTCGAGAAGCGCCATGCCGGGCACAACGCTCTCCACTGATGATTCCGGCTTGTTCCCGCTCCGGACCGCCTCAACAAATGCCTGAAGTTCCGGTATGAATCCCATCTCGGCCGAGGAATCGCATGACGCAAAACACCATTCGGGCTTGTATGCCGCGATCGGCTGTTCCTTCTTGAATGCCATCATTTCAGTGGAATTCTCCATGCGCGCAAAAACTCCGCCGCTTCCCGTCACCGTTATCTCCTCCCATATCCGCTGGTTGCTCAAAGTTGTCGGGAACAGCATAGTGCCGACCGCGCCATTTGCGAAATTCGCAAGGACAGCAACTGAAGTCGGCTCGTTGCGGATCGCCTGTACGCTTACCGCTGGCCCGAAGAGCCAGGCTACAAGATCGAACATGTGGATTCCGGAGTCCAAAATGTATTTAAGGCAGTCGTCAAGGTTCTTCCCCTTGTTGTCGCGCGTCCTGAACACTGATATCGTGGACGCTTTCCCGAAATCCGCGCTTTCGACGACCTGCTTCAATTTCACTCCGGCAGGCGCAAACCTTTTCTTGAACGCGGTCATGCAGATCTTCCCAGTCTGTTTCTGGACATTTACCACCTCAAGGCATTGCTTCAGGCTTACGGCCGGCGGTTTTTCAGTGCATACATGGAAACCGGCCCTCATGAGCTCGATTGCGCATTTAGCATGGAAATCAGGACCGACACAGACGACTACACCGTCCGGCTTCTCCTTGTCAAGCATCTCATGGTAGTCGCCATAGCTCCGCGGAATCCCGTTTTTCACCGCCACGTCCTTTGCACGTTCCAGGTTCAGATCCGCGTTTGCGGAAACCTCCACATTTTTCAGTACTGGAAAACACGGATATATGTTCCTCGATGAATGTCCGCCCGCCCCTATCATGCATAATTTCACCTTGTCCGTCATTTCATCCCTCCGATTATCTTCTCGCAAAAGTTCCTGGCATCGCCAAGAAGTTTTATCGTCTTTGCATAGTCATCCCTGCAGACTTCCATTTCGACAACTATCTCACCAGCATATCCATCCGCGTTCAACTGCGAGAATAGACCTTTGAAATCAACTTCCCCCTCGCCGAACGGAACCCTCGTATCTCCGATCTGATCCTTTATATGGACAAGGGCGATACTGCCTTTAAGGAAATCATACCCTTCTTTCCACTTCACACCTACGGAATGGAACATCCCCACCTCATGAAGCGTCTTCATCCTGCTGTCATTTATACCTTTAATAATAGCGCGATAGTCGTCGATCGTAGTTATCGGCGTACCCTTGTGGTTCTGAAGCACCGGAGTAATCCCGACACCTTCGATCCCGTCGAGGAACTTTTTCGCGCCAGCGATGTAGAGCTCCCTGGTCTTCGCCTTATAGATCACGACCTTCACTCCAAGCTCCTTTGCGAACTTCGCAGCTTTTATGGCACGCGCAACTCCGGCATCAAGGTCATCGGCTATCGCAGGAAGGTGCATCGACGTGAAACTCATCCCATATTTCCTGCCAAGCTCGAGATATTCTGCGGCTGACTTGTCAATATCAACTCTTGACTCCGCCCATTCCGTGAACACTTCGAACTTCCGGTATCCAAGGGCTGAAAAATCCTTCAGGCACTGCTCGAGTCCTGTCTTCGGACATGAACACGGACTCGCCACAAACTGTTCTATTTTCATTGCATATTCCTTTAATTTATTGCCCACAGATTACACAGATATTCTTCCAAGCCAATTTCAAATTTCAAGATACGAGTTTCCAGTTTCAAGTATCAAGCTATTCCTTTCTCATTTCCCGATCTGCTGAATCGAACGAGATATACATGACTGCATCGGCACTGCCGATGTTCCGTGCCTTGTGCGGAATATTTGGAGGAACCGAGATCGTATCACCAGCCTCCATTTCAACTTCCTTTCCGTCTTCGATGACGTGCGAGATCTTCCCTTCGATGACGGTCAGGATTTCAGAACAGTTCGGATGGCTGTGGAGCGGATTCTCACAGCCGGGCTTGATCACGCATTTACCAACTGTCATTTCCTCGGTATTCCCAAGCTTCCTGCTGGCATACCAGGTCAGATTACCCCACGCAGCCTCAATCTTCTCAGAATCCTTCGATTTCAATATCCTTGTTTTTCTCATACTTATCCTTATTTACCTATTTTACAGGTAGGGCGCGTTCTCCGTAACGCGCCGTTCTTTCCGGACGGCTACGGAGAGCCATCCCTACCTACTTACTTCTCCGAAAACACCGCCAGATACACGACCTTCGCAGTCAACGGCACGAGCTCATGTTCCTCAATCGAATCAAAATACAGGCTGTCACCTCTGGCAAGCGTATATTCGACAGCTCCGACCCTGTATTTCATGCTGCCTTCCAATACATATACGAATTCCTCTCCAGGATGTGAAAGCGGTTTGCTCTTTACTTTCCCCTTTTCCGCCACGAAAAGATAAGGCTGCATTATTTTGCCCTGCTTTTCCGAAGCGAACGCAAAGAATGAGTAGCCCTTGTCGGTCATGGTCATCGACTTCTGCGCAGTTTTCGACGCCGGAGTGAAGACATTCCCGGCATTCCCTTCGTCACTGAGCAGGTTCGCCACCTGGACTCCGAGCGCGGATGCTATCTTTGAAAGTGTTGAGACCGGAGGGATGGTCTTGCCGGCCTCTATCTTGCAGAGCAGGCTTTTTGTAAAGCCGCAGACGTCCGCGATGTCCTGGAGCGTCCTGTTCTGCAGCCTCCTGCTCTTCCTTATCCTTCTTCCAATTCCCGCTTCCATATTTCCATCCTCTTTTATATTTACAGTATTGAATATTATTCAACCTTGTTGAACTGCAAGCGCAGTTCCAAAGATTTGTTGATTTTCTGTGGATGTCAGCATTTCCCTGAGATTCGATATTATGCCATCGGCAAACGCAGAGAAAAGAGTTCAAGGCATCTCTGATCCTGCCCGTTTATCGGATTTGAAACGGCAATGCCTTTACTGTCCAAGACAACAACTCCATACATTTGCTATGCCCTTCGGTTTCTCTTTCCTGCTATTCCCATTTCAGGAGTATCTTCATTGAACTTCTGTTATTCCTCGCAGTATCCATCGCCTTCTCAAAATCCTCGGCCTTGTAAACTCCGCTGACGATCTTCCTGAGCGGAAGTTTCCCTTCAGCTGCGATTCTGACAGCCTCCTCCCAGGCGCCGGCGCTGGCGTTGCTGCCAAGCAGCTCGAACTCCTTGTGCAGGAATTCCTGGAGAATGACTTCCGAACGTACTTCAACATAGTTGCCAATAAGGAGTATCTTCGCGCCGTTCGCTCCAAGCTTCGAAGCCAGCGGGATCGCATCTGCGGATTTCGCAGCTTCGACGATCGATGAAAATGGTTTCAGTCCTTGTTTTGCAACATAGTCCGGCAGGGACTTTCCAGCTTCGTGGTAGTTGAGCGTTCTCGCCGCTCCAAGTTCGAGCGCAAGCTTCAGCCTGGTCTCGCGTCCACCGACAAGCGTGACGTCCTTCATCCCGTGCCGCTTCATCAGCATAAGCATGAGAAGTCCGATGGGGCCGTCGCCGATTATCAGGGCGGGATCTTTCGATGGATTCATCCTTTTCATTCCCCTGACTGCAACAGCCAGCGGTTCGATGAGGGCTGCGATCTCCATGTCGAATCCCTTTGGCAGGACAATTAACTTGTCGGCCTGCGTAATGAAATACTGTGCGTAGCCGCCAGGATGTTCGAAACCTACCTCTCCTCCGTCCTTCAGCACATTTTCCGCAACGCAGTACTTGTCGAGTAGAGATTTGTCCGCTCCTGTTCCGCATTCGTCCACGATACCAGCCCATTCATGTCCGAGCACCTGCGGATATTTCCCTCTCGGCCATCCGTCTATCATCTCAAGATCGGATGCGCAGATACCGCAGACCGATGTCCGTATCCGGACTTCTCCGGCACCCGGACTCGGTTTTGGAAGCTCAGACAGTTTCAGTTCGCCTTTTGCAGTGTTGAGTATCGCCTTCATGGGAGGATCATCACCTTGTTCCTTTCAGGCTGGCCCATGACTTCAATCGCCTTGTGGATTTCCTTCAATGAGAACCTATGCGAAATGATCTTGCCGGGATCGATAACACCGCGCTCCATCAGCCTTATTGCATTCTGCATCGACATCGGATTGCATCCGAAGCTGGCGTCCATGCGACCTTCCATAAAATGCGTAAGACCGCCGTCGAGTTCGAATTTCTCATGCGTAGTGATGCCGAAGATGTTCCATCTTGTTCCGCGCCTGCGGAGATCCCTGGCGAGTTCCACCGCCTGGATCGGACCAGCGGCCTCGACCACGAGATCCGGTCCGCCGGGAATGATCTTCTTTATTTCCTTGATCGCATTCTTGGAATCTATAGCATGTGTCGCACCGAGATCGAGGGCGTTCTTCCTCGCATAGGCGCTTGAATCGATGGCAATGAGTCTTCCTGCGCCTGCGGCTTTCGCAACCATCATGCAGAGGAGCCCTATTCCACCAACACCAATTACGACTACGTCATCGCCTACTTTCATCTCGCTATACTGGATCACGCCTTTCCATGCTCCGGAAAGAGGCTCTGTCAGGGCAGCTGCCTCGAAGGAGATGTTCTTCGGCTTGTGGAAGACGGCTGTCACCTTTGTCTTCGTGTATTCAGCAAAAGATCCATCTCTTACATCGTCAATGCCGTCGCCCCCCGTGCAGATGGCGTTGGCGCAGTAATGATGGTTCCCCGTCCTGCACATGGGACATAGTCCGCACGGGGCCATCGGCATGATGATTACTTCATCGCCTTTTTTAAAATCCTTGACAACGGTGCCGACTGCAGAAACAACGCCGGAGGGTTCATGTCCGACTATTGAGGGGAACTTCACGTTTGTGCGGATGCCTTTGATGGCCTTGTAGTCGGTGGCGCAGATCCCGCATGCCTTGATCTTGACAACGACCTCGTCGGGCTCAGGTTTCGGCATCGGTACATCTTCCAGAACGAGTTTGTTGAAATCCTTCAATACTGCTGCGAGCATGTTTTCCTCCTAATTATTTTTTACATTTCAATGTCCAATATCCAACAGGGAATTCCCAAAAATCATTTCTCCGGATTAACTTCGTTATTCGACATTCCTTGCTGCGCCTCGCCGTAGCTTCCCAGCGAAGGCGGGTTCGATGTTGGATATTCAGATTTTCTTCTTCCCGATTCCAAGATCCTCTGCCGTTTCCTCAAGATGCCTTTTCATGATCTCGCCTGCCGTCTGTGGATCCTTCTTCCTGATCGCTTCCAGTATCGCCTTATGTATATCAAGGGTTTTCCTGGCGGATTGAATGTTCTTGAACGATAGCTTCCTGCTCTTGTAAAGCTGGGAAGCAAACGGACTCAGTACAAGTGGATAGGTCCTGTTGGGACAGGCGTCGATTATTGCCTTGTGGAACTCGTAGTCGAGATCTATGTGCGAACTCTCCTTGTCGAAATTAAGCTCTATTTCATCGAGGAGCTTTTTCAGTTTTGAAACGAGAGCTTCGCTGCGGGATTCCGCAACCAGCTTTACTATCTCCACTTCCATGAGGCTTCTCAGCTTGTGGAGCTCTTCAAGGCTGATGTCTCCGGACTTGCCGAGAAATTCTATGATCGGCTCATTGCAGGAGAAGCTGGGCTTTGTGACAATTGTCCCATTGCCTCTGTCGATACGCAGGAATCCGAAGATCTCGAGCTGTTTGACGGCTTCGCGGAATGCAACGCGTGAGACTCCGAGCCGCCTGCACATCTCATGCTCCGGCGGCATCGGCTTATCAGACGGGAGCCTGCCGTCCAGCATGGCATCGATAAGCTCGTAGAGCACTACCTGCTTGACCGTCTTCTGCTGGCGGCTGGCTGACCAAATATTAGCTGTTTCCTTCTTAGACATAAGACGTATGATGTCTCCGTTTCCCCATAAGATACCAAGCGAAGGAAAGATGTCAAGAAGAACAATTGATTTTTTTAAATTACGCCGTACATCACGATGATCGGCAAGAGAATATATTGCTTTCAAAACCGCGGCACTCATTCAGGTGCTGCTGGACTTAGACCAGACGCAATAAAGGGAACCTATGGGATTTTGAAGTGCAAAATGCAATTCCAGGAAGATTGCGCATTTGTCATTTGCGAGGTGGAAATAAGGATTTTAATCAAGTACAATACGCAATTAATTTCCGGATTAAAAGGGATCTTGAAAATAAAGGGAGAAGGAGAATTATGAAGAAACCATCGATGAAGCTCTTTTCGATTTTCTGCCTGACTGCCGTCTTTTGGACTGCGAACTCGGTGTATTCCGCCGACAGCGAGGCTCTGCCCGTCAAGATCAAGCCTGATGATGCGAAGATACGCTATATCGGACGCTTTGACGTAAGGCAGGCAAATCCCCGCTGCTCATGGCCGGGTTCCTCCATAATCGTGAAGTTCAACGGCACAGCGATAAACGCCTTGCTTTCCGACTCCAGCAAGGGCGATACGAACAAGAATGGCGGACTAAGCACTGACTACATCAATGCGATAGTTGACAATGGCCAGCCGATGGTATTCCCCATAGTAAAGGATCAGGCCGTGTACCGCGTTGGAGACAAGCTTCCGGCAGGCGATCACACGCTTCTCCTTTTCAAGAGGACTGAATGCAATGCCGGAGTTGTTGAATTCAAAGGTCTCGAGATTTCAGAGGGCGGCAAGCTCCTTGATCCTCCTGCTCCATCGGCCCGCCGTATAGAATTCATAGGCGACTCGATTACCTGCGGATATGGGAATGAGGCGGAAAATGAGAAACTTCATTTCTGTCCCCTGACCGAGAACAATTATCTGGCCTACGGGGCGCTGACTGCACGACATTTCGGCGCCGACTATGTCTGCCTCGCCTGGTCCGGCATCGGAGCATATACGAGCCGTGGCGACACCAAGAACACCATGGCGACGCGCTACGACAAGATCCTTCCCTGGGATCCCAGCAGCAAATGGGATTTCAAGAAATGGACGCCGAACATCGTGATCGTGAATCTCGGCACGAATGATTTCTACAAGAAGGAAGAAGATCCCGGAGAGAACTACATCAACTGCTATACGGATCTGCTGAAGACCATCCGGGGCAACTATCCCGACGCACAGATTTTCTGCGCCCTGGGTTCGATGATGTGGGGAGAAGGCCTCACCAAGAACCGCGAATACATCAAGACTGCGATGACGAAGCTGAACGACAGCAAGATTTATTTTGTCGAATTTGCTCCTCAGGATAGGAACAAAAACGGACTTGGCGCGGACTGGCATCCAAGCCTGAAGACCCATGCCGTGATGTCAGATACCCTGATAAAAGCCATAGAGGAAAAGACGGACTGGAAAGCTGCCGGGAAATAATTCCGTCTATTCTCGGAGAACCCAAGGGCCTCTCGCGCCGTAGTCATACGAAGGCGGATTCTCATCCCTTGTTTATCTCGCGATTTAAGCGGAGCTGAAAAAATAATTTACAGAAGTGGCCTGCCGAGGCGTAGTTTGAAGTCCGAGAATAATGTCCGGCTACGCATAGAAGCTTCGCCGCGACAGCCTTCGTTTGAATTCATCCTGCGGCTGACTTCAAACGAAGACTGGCATCCCCAACGGGATTCGAACCCGTGTTACCAGGATGAGAAGCGGGTTTTTGTTGAATTCAAAGTGCCATTTTGAGGCTAACAACGAACTCCATATTGCATCAAATAGCACCATCTACATGTAGCAAGCACTTGTAGCAAGTATTTCAGCCCTTTCAAGCCGCAATTCCGCTTATGATTTATATTATCCTGTATGCGTAGGAATGCAAATCCCCAACGCGTTGGAAAATCTTATAATATCTCATTGCCTCCTCTTAACTTTTTCTATTTCCCTTGTCATAATCCTCTGGAGGCCTCCACTCCCCTGCCCCGTGCTTAACATTTCTGTCAAATCGGGCATAATATTACAGTAGCGGAACACACTACTATTGTTCTTTAAAGCTCTTAAACTGGCCGTAACCGGCCCCCAACAACCATTGGTGGCCGCTACGGGCGCATTGCGCTCCAGCCTGGCCACTTCATAAGAAAGGCAGGCAGCCATGAGCCCTTCAGCAGCATTGATGCTCGAAAAGGAAATTTATCCCATCATCAGGAACACAATCCCCAGGACAGTCCGCCCAATGGGTTGTGAAGATCCTGAAGAACTGGTCCAGGATGCCACGGCTTCGGCGGCGGAGATGGTCGAAGCCATGGAAAGGGCCGGTAAGAAGCCACTTCCACACAGTATCGCCTATTACAGCATCCAGCGCTGCAAATCTGGCAGGCGCTCCTATGGCGACATACGTGCCGACGTGATGAGTCCCGGCTTCCAGCTGGACCATGAAAATGCTATATGCTCTATGGAGGACCCCGTCTGTGGAGAAGAAGACCTTACCGTCGGTGACGCCATAGCTTCCAAGAGTGAGGACACGGCAGCAAAGGTACTCCGGCAAATCGACTGGGACGCATTTCTTGAAACTCTTGACTCCAGGAAGCGCAGGATTGTCGAGGAGTTGATGCTCGGATTCGGCACAGGAGACATCGCCAGGCTGTTCGGAATAACCGCGCCCCGCATAGTCCAGCTCAAGCGCGAGATCGCTGAAGAAATCAGGAACTTCATGGGAGAAGAGATCCTCGTTGACTCTGGACGTGAGAGCGTCTGGGAGCGCGACATCCGGTGCCTCCGCGAAAAGAACGAATGGAAGCACATGAAGATTGACAGGCTCGATGATCCCGAGCAGTCCAACATCGCTCAGGCAATGTTCGGATGAAATAAATTTCAGAGGTACTGGCGTATCTGTGCAGGAATGCAGGGCGGGTGCGGATTTCTTAACTGATGTCCGCTCCCGCCGCAGATATCACCGCCATTAAACATAAGACCAAGGAGGCTGGCAATGAACACCGACATCATGAAACGTGAGACGTTTACGGCGATAGTTGGTCAAGTGAAAAAGTCACAGGATGATTTCAGCAGGGCCATTGATATCCTGGAGACTGCGCAGAAGGAGCTTGGCCTGGTGCTCGGAGACTACCGGGCGCACATACTGGAGCACGGCATCAGCAAGGAGAAGTGCCTGGAAAAGATAAAAGGCAGCGCCTGGGGATATTTGCTCCACAGGTCAGGAGTCTTCGAGTTCTGCAGCATCAGGCAGCGTGACGAGATAAACAGCCAGATGGAGGACGAGAAGAACCTGCCGGAGTTCACATTGGACAACATACAGGCGTGGTTTGAAAGCTATGCAGTCAACATTGACAAGCTGTTCGAGGACTCGATCAAGGAGATATTCGACTGGCTGAGGCCCTGGAAATACGATGACTACAGGACGAACAACAGGGAGATCATCGGCAGGAAGGTGATCAAGACCGGGATGTTCGAGAACATCTGGAATGGCAGGATGAGCCTTGTCTACCACAGGGACAAATACGTACAGGCGATGGACAACGTGTTCCATCTCATGGACGGCAAAGGCGTGGCGAAGTATCCAGGCAATCTTGTCACGGCAATTAAAGAAGCGTGCCAGCACGGGCAGATGTCCTGCGAGACCGAATACTTCATCGTGAAGTGGTACAAGAAGGGCACGATGCACATGGAGTTCAAGAGACTGGATCTGCTCGACAAGGTGAACGCCAAGGCGGGCGGCCTGAACCTGGGTGCGGATCTGTTCGGGAAGCAGGAGGCAATGGTTAAGGTTGGATAATACAAGGAGGATTATGAAGACCAGGAAATACGAGCTGACGCAGCTGGACATCCTTGCATTGCGCGAAGCCACGGAACTCTACTGGCATGAGGTCTCCAAAAAGGTGCTGGAGCGCGGGAGGATGTCCCCTGCCGCCAGGCGCATGCATGACGCCGCAAGGGCTCTGTATGACAGGTTCAAGCAGGACTGCATGCTCATGTAGCCTGCATAACGACAAGGAGGATTATGAAGACTTTCGCATGCGTGATACAGGACAGGAAGGACGAATTCACGAGGTTGTTCAATCTTCCAGGCGGCCTCTTCATGGACGAGCTGATGACGGTCGTGACGAAAAGATTCTGCATCGACATCATAAGGCTCGATGACTGGATGGTGGCGCACAAGGGCTACGACATCGACAAAGACGGCTCCCTGGAGGACTTCATCAAAAAGACCTACGGGGACGAGGCCGCAAGGTTCATAGAGGAAACAATTAACGATATAAAACCAACAGGGAGGAATAAATGATCACGGTAATGAAACAGAATCTGCAGGAGGCGCTGAAAGGATTGTCGAAGGTCGTCTGCGCGAAGACGAACCTGCCGATACTGGCCTGCGTGAGGATCAAAGCAGAAAATGATACTCTCACACTTTCGGGCACGGACTTGGAGCAGTGGCTGGACTGCAGGCTTCCGTTCGCCGAGAAGCTGGAACCGCTGGACTGCATTGTCCGGCTTGAAGCTTTGAAGGAGTTCATAGAGGGCGGCAGCGGCAGGAGCATGCTCGGTATTGAAACTGCGGCAGCGAACTCCGTCAGGCTGTCAATGGAAATAGCGGGCCAGCGCATGGAGCGCCAGTTTGAAACAATGCCAGTGGCTGACTGGCCGGCGAACAGGCCCCTGCCCGACAGCATGTCACCGGTCTCAAAGGAGATCTTCAGCCTTATGAAGCTGGCATTCCCTTCGGCGTCCAGGGACGACACCAGGAGGGCGATCACCGGCATATGCCTGGACAAGGACGGTATCATCGCGACAGACGGCTCGCAGCTTGCAAAACTGAACTTTGTGCTTCCGATCAAGGAACAGGTCATACTGCCGAATACAAGGATGCTCTCATCCGGATTCTTCAAGGACGACGGCACGATGGGCGTTGTCATGGACAAGAAGGACATCACGCATGTCAGCTTCCAGTCCGGAGCATGGCAGTACACCGTAAGATGCATCGTCGCCAGCTATCCGAACTTCAACCAGGTGATCCCCAGGGAGGCGTCGCTTAAGAACAGGATCGTCTTTACTGCCGAGGATATTGCCATGCTCGAGAAGTCCATCCCGAAGCTCGAAGGCTACAAGGACGACCCTCAGGGCATCGTAATGTATGCCGGCGGCAAGGGCGTGAAGTTCATGTCGCGGCAGCCGTCCAGCAGTGTGAAGATTGAGACCAGGGCTGAATACAAGGGCTGGCGCACTGATTTGATTGCAGCCATGAACAGGAAATATGTCATGAGGGCATTGGAGCTTGGATTCACCGAGCTCAGGTTCAGCGATGCATACTCGGCATTCATGTCCAGCGGCAAGGCGGGAATATATGTGTTCATGCCGATGCGCAACGTGCGTGATATTGAAGCCTGCTGGAAGAAGATTGGAATAACCCCGAACAAGGAGGACAAGATGACGGAGAAGAAAACAGAAGCAGCGGCAGCGGAAAAGAAGGTCGAAACACAGACGGCACCAAAGACCGGAATGCAGTTCAAGCCGCAGGGCGCACAGGAGACTGCGGCGGACCCCTTCGAGGAGCTGCGTACTGCAGCCGACGAAATCAGGCTTGCCGCGAAGGCGCTTGCGGATTCCGCTGCAATGATACAGAGGAAGATCACGGACGCCCAGAAGAGCGTGAAGCAGAAGGAGAAGGATTTCAAGGAGACCCGCGACCTCATCGAAAGGCTGAAGTCAAAGGCGGCTTAAACCAGACAATCAATAACCGAGGGCCCGTTCCTGCATTGTGCGGGGCGGGCCTTTCCATTTACAGGCATAACGAAAGGAAAACATGAAACCATTTGAAGTCATACTTGAGATAACGAGCCGGGGCAGGCGCATAGGCAGGACCTGCGTGCATCTCATGGCGGACAGCGTGTCCACTGCGGCGGTAAAGGCCGAGGCCGCCGTCGAAAAGGACTACGCAAACACCGTCAGCCATACGGTAAAGGTGAACCCGCTGACAATGGACGAGTACACGTTCATCACGGCAGCTTAAACGAAAGGAAAATAAAATGCTGAAACTCAATGCATCATACCAGAAGAAGGTCCCGGCGGAGCAGGAATACAGCTCGAAGTGCTTCCACGCATCCATCGAGATCGAACTGCCTGACGGACTCAGCGAGGACCAGTTGAAGCAGAGGATACATTCGACATTCGAGCTGGTGAAGAGCTCCGTGGAGACCGAACTCAATGGCAAGACTGCTGCTGCAGTCACACCTGCACAGCCAACGCAGGCAAACGGCAATGGCAAGAACGCCAATATGCCGGCGACGAAGAAGCAGGTCAGCTATCTGCTGGACATCGCCAAGGAGAAGGCCGTGGACATCACGCCTTACCTGAGGCGGTGCAATGCGGGCTCGGCATACGACCTCACCAGGGAGCAGTGCAGCCAGCTGATCGACCAGATAAAATAAAAACCAAGGGTGCCGGCAACACAGCCACCGCCGACAACTGCATTGTCGCCGGCATCCTTTACCATAACCAAAAGGAGACTTATGCCCATACCGGAAAACTATCTGAAGGCGCCGCATTTTTCATGCAGCAGGTTGTCAAAATTTCTCAACTGTTCCCTGCAGTGGGCGTTCCAGTACCATTACAGGATTGAAAGGGAACACACGCCGCTGAGCCTGGTCTTCGGCGGCGCGTTCCACACTGCAGCCACTTGGATCGCAGTAAAAAAGAAGGACGGCAGGAGAATTGATGCGGCTGAAGCCGAGGATTTCTTCAGCGAACGATTCCTGGAGGAATGCAGGGGCTCGGAGAACCTCACATTCGGCGACTGCGATGAGAACGGCTGCGATACCATGGGCAGGAGCATGGTGGCATGCCTTATGGAGAACTGGCCACAGGATGAGATCGTCATTGATGCCGGCGTACCGTTCCGTGTAATGCTTACGGACTACAGGGGCCTGCCGGTATCGGACAAGGTTCTGATCGGAGAATTTGATCTTATAATCAGGCTGCCTGACGGCGCTACTGCGATCATAGACTGGAAGACAGCGGCAAGAAAATGGCCAGCAGACAAGGCATCGAAGGACTTCCAGGCGACATGCTACCTCTATGCGGGCTGGCGTGAAATGAAAATGGATCCCGAGCAGACATTGTTCAGGTACGATGTGATCACGAAGACTGCAAAGCCTGCTGTCACACGCTACCCGACGATGAGGAAGCACGACCATTTCCAGAGGATGCTGAAGCTTGTCGGCGCTGTCGAGAACGCAATTAAAGCTGAATCCTTTCTACCGAATGAGTCCAGCTTTTTCTGCGGTGACTGCGTGTATGCTGCGGCGTGCCGTGAGTGGCACAGGACGCAGAGCAGGACCATATCAGTTGGAGATTGCAGTGATGCCAGGAAGATGAAGGCCGCAGCATGAAAGTGAAATACGACGAGAATACCACGGCCTTCCTCAAGAGGCTCGAGGATGAATGGGAGCCGCAGCCCAGGTTCCTGCTGACGGGACACGGCATAAAGGAGATCTTATCAAAATACGAAACAAGGGAGAAGGCGAAAATGAACAACAGTCTGATATTGCACTGCGGCGCGAGGACGGCGACGAGGGACGAACTGAAGGATGTACTGACGCCGAAGCCGACGATGTCATGGAAACCTGTACCGCACTACGAGGTGGCGGAGTTTGTCACGCATGTAGCGAAGCACAGGGGCTATGAGATCGTCAAGGAGGAATATGGCCTGACGGGCGATGGCATGAAGATGTTCGGGGTGCTCAACTTCGCTAATGGAGGAAGTACGGGATGCACGAGGGCGCTGGGCATAAGGAACAGCCATGACAAGAGCTTCGCGCTTGGTTTAGTTGTTGGAGAGCGGATCGCGGTTTGTGATAATATGGCCTTCGGAGGGGAGGTCGTGATCCACAGGAAGCACACGTCACGGATAGAAATCGAGGAACTGATACCGCAGGCGTTCGACAGGCTGGCATACCAGTATGTCAGGCTTGAGGAAAGGATCGGGGAGATGAAGATCGAGGCCGTCAGTGTGGACCAGGCCAGAGTGATCACGGTGATGGCCGCTGAAATCAAGGCGATACCTTCATGCGATATTTTGACGGTACTGAAGGAATTCAAGGAGCCCAGGCACGAGGAGTTCAGTGACCCTACGAAGTGGAGCCTGTACAACGGTTTCACGGAGACCGCAAAGAAGTATTCGCCGGCAAGGGCGGACTACTGCTACAGGCGGCTGGCGGGGCTGTTCGGGATGAAGTGAAGAGCTAAAAAAGAAAAGGGGCTGGCGGAAAGGCCGGCTTCTTTTTTTAGCTGTCGCAGGGATATTGCTGGGACTTCTGGGCAAAGTTGCCCTGAAGTCAGATCAATCTGCAGGAATTCCTGCAGATTGGATTCGAGTTACCATAAGTATGTTTATTCATGTATCACGCCTGCTGCTTCGCCCTGACCTGCGCAAGGCACAGGAGCACATGGAGCAGCCTGTCGGTCATTGCAGTGCCGAACGCCTCCGGTACCGTGAGCCCGTGGCACACATCGTTACGCAGGTTCCAGCCCCGCTGGTCTGTGAGCAGGACACGGAAGTAAAGGATTCTGTCCTCTCCGAAAAACTCCAAAAGTTTCGGGCTGCGCAGCAACTCGTCGAGAGTCTTCAGCTGCATGCCGCCGTTCCTTGCAGGCTTCAGAACGTCACCTCTGAGCTTTTCAAGCATCAACCTGAATGCGTTCTCGATGCACGGTATCAGCACATGTGCCGAGGCAAGGTGATCTCCTGACAGATATAACTGAAGGCCATGCTCCAGCATCTGGCATCTTCCTTCCTCGAACACCGGTGAGCGGCAGATGTATTCGGCAAGCACCTGGGCGGTCACATTGTTCCTGCGGAAGATTTCCGCAAGTACCAGTCGCATCGACATGGCTGAGAACTTCATGCTATGGGACATCTGCATGGCTACGCGGCCGTCCAGATCGCTGTCTATGTCATCGACCGAGGCAACAGGACGCCCCTTATGGTCCTGCAGGATGATTGTCAAATGGGACATCAGAGGAGCCGCCTCAGCCAGTTCGCTGAGCTGCTCCTCTATAACCGACCTGTCAGGGAAGTACTTGGCAGCCACTCGCAGCAGGGAGTCATGCAGGCTACCCTCAGTCATGACTTCTATATATTTACGCATCTCCTCTTCAGGAATAGTCGTTGTGAACGTGACAGGCTTCATCTCGGACGTGCAGCGCGGCCCGAGTTCCCGCAGCTGGACGGCTATGCGCCGCGCATCGTCCGCGAGCCCGAAGTCAGCAAACACCGCATGTATGCCACGCAGCCATGCCGAGGCCTGCATCGCCGACGCCTGCGCTGCAAATGACTGGAAGCACTGCTCGTAGACCAGCAAGACACGTCTAACATCTTCAGCCCTGCCTTCCTTGCGGTAATGGCGGGCAAGCCGCATGGCCGCATCTTCGGCACCCCATGGATTACGCGGAATCCTGTCAGGGGCTGCAAACCTGCCAAGCCTTGCCTCCAAATCACCGACAAGCTTCAGCCTGATGTCTTCCGACACCTTTACCTTCGGGTTGTCAAGCAGCAGCATGTCGAACGAAAAACCCCACAGCGCCTCCTTGTCGTCCTCCGCGACTGCATCCTCATACACAATGACGGCGTCACGAACCCTGGCAACACTCTCATCGTCACCTAGACTGAGCGACAGCGACAGGGCACGCCTGAGCCTCCTTATGATGGTCGTCTTATATTTGTGGCACTGTAGCCAGGCCATCTCGATGGTGCTGTCGATCACCTGTTGCGCCATGGTGTGACTTGCAGGAGCGCCTTTCACCTTCTTGGAGAGGTCCCATACAAGGTCGGCATAGCGTGTCTTGAGCACCGGATGCCTGGAGGATGTTGCACGGTCAGTCCAGTAGTCAATAATCTCTGGAGTAATCTTGCCGATGCTGGGGTATTCATCATATCCTATCAACGCTCTTAGAGGGCCGTAGAATGTGCTCCGTCCTTTGTTATCCTCCAACTTGGACTCCTGGAAGGCGAACGCCCATGTTTCCGCATTCCACTGCATAGGCAGCTCTGAGGTGTAGTCCTTGCCGAGTAGTTTGCATATGCGGTCGGAGACGTCATATTCGGTGATGGGCTTGATGTCCGAATCGTACTCGGCAAGTACCTTTTGGATCTCTGCTATGATATCGGACATGTCTGTCTCCGGTTTGCTGGTCCCGTCGTCATACGCATCAGTCGCATAAGATGAGGTCTGTTAAGTCCCCCGGCCTCATTTCCAACGGCGGTCCAAGGATGCTCAAAAACGACAGCCTCAACATGTCAACGGAGCACAAGGCCTGGAACTGGCCTAAGGGCATGGTAGGCATAGCCTTTATTATCCTACTTCTCAGGCATCTTGTTCCTGCCGATCTCATCCATAAGCCGCCTGAAGAGCTGGTCGATGATGTGAATCACCTTTTCCATGCTTCCTTTCTTAAAGACAATGCCCTTGAGCCGGTCAACCTTTATGGACGAGAACTCCTTGCAGAAGTCAGTTATCTCCTTCTCGTCCTTAGAGCTTGGCTTGCCATCACTGTGGACAAGACAGTTTCGAATAGTCCACAGATGTTGTAGGATATCCCAATAGTACTTGTAGGAATGCTGCCGGATGCTAAGATTATTATTCAGGTAGTCCAGGGCCTGGATTATCGTCCTTATATCTCTCTTTTTCTTGAATTCCTTCTCAAAGCCATAAGCTCGGTGGCACATCTTGCAGGAGTAAATGAGATTGGCCTCGAGCATGGACATTGCGGTCAGGAAGAAAGCACGGCGCTGAATACCAGGCAGTACCTTGTCGAGGCGGAAGAAGTCCTCAGCGTACCAACCGGCAGTATATTCCTTCTCTTCCTCGGACAGATCGGCCAGTTCCTTTTCTACATGTATAGAAAGACTCCTGATGTCCTTCTGCAGATGCAGCTCTGACATTTCAACGACCTCTTTCAGATCGTCAACGTCATGCTGGAGCTTCCGCTTGAGAAAATGCAGATGCATGCGCCGTTTCATCATGCTTCCCTGTCTGTTGTGATAGTCGACAATACTATTTCTTCAGTTTGGATTTGAGGGTGGATTCGGATTTTCAGTCTGGTCATGGGCTGGAGTAAAAACATCTTTTAGTGCCACTACTGACTGCCAGGTCGTGTTGGTAATCCAGCCTCCCTCTATAAAAAGATAATCTCCCTCGATTCCAGCCTTGTCATGGATCAGTTTTATTACCTTCTCAACGTCCTCAATCGCCCTATGCACATTCTGTACCCTGCAATATTTCTCCCATTTTGTTTCGGGCCTTGGCGTAAAGTGGTCATCCTTATCCTTCTCTGCCTCTTCAATGCTTATCTCCGTCTCTGGATTCAGGAACATAGTCTTCCCGTGTGCAATCTCGTTTCTGAAATTGAAAAGCTCCTTTAAGGTCTGGAAGGGGCGGCGGCCATAATCAATATCTACCTCTATATTCTCACCTATGACAGTGAGTTTATCCAAAGGGGAAAGGGATTCCAGGATATCCCAATGCTTGAATTTCTTGCAGCCTATGTGGTTGCTGTAGGCCTCAATTGTAAGCGCACAGAACATAAGGCACGGAATCATGTCGTGGAAATATCCCCTTTCTTCATCTTCAATTCGCTTCGACAGCCGCCTGACCACCGACCATGTGTGACAATAGGGCTTGACCTCCCGTTCCTGTTTCCTGATAGCTTTCCTTTTCACAGATTGAAGCGGGTTTTTCAATTTCTACCAAGTCCCGTAGCCAATATCCTGTCCGCTAACTTTTCACATAAGTCCTCCCCATCCTTCCATCCCACATGGTTATACTGCCTTGTGTCGAAGGGGAGCGCCTCAATCTGATCGTTGCGGCAGGTCCAGATCACCGGCGTCCCCAGTCCCATTGCAAAACCCGCTTCATGGTTCCTCTATTACGGGGGCATATGTCATTTGCCGACTTCGGGGGCTTTGCCGGAAGGAGCCAATTTTGCGTCAGGCTTCCTGATGGCGGACATGTTGACGATGACGAACCTGACAGTGCTTCCCCTGTCTGGGAAATCCATCTTCTGCACCATGAATTTTATGACATCTCCTTCCTTCCTGTCAGTGATGCCATATGGATCGGTGACTATTATCTCCGCGTTTTTCCAATTCACGAGATATGCGCGGAACCTGGCGCCGTCTATCTCGGCCGAGAAGGCCTTCAGCACTTTCGCCTCGGCAATTTCAGGGGGCTTGCCCATAAACGGGGGAGTGGCGGACGGCGCATCCACAGCCTTGGCGCCGGATTGCGGATTCTCCTTTGCAGGCGCGGTCTCTGAATATGACACCAGGACAAATGAAGACGAAATCAAAACTGTCGCGAGAATCTTTATCATCATTGAAGTTACTCCGGTTTTATTGTCGTTGCATGAGCTGTTGCGTGGAACAAATTCCAATCCATTATATAATATCTTATGCCCGAGCCGTTTCAAGCCTTCCCTGTGGAAGTACAGAGGTTTACGAACCATATGCAAATATCCCTTTTCACACGAGATACGCTTTCCCTGTTGGAATTTGAAGTTATATTACGGCTCCATGGGCAGAATATCAGCAGCAGTCGTAGAACAGGGAAAGGGACGTTCGGTATTTATACGCGCCCTCCTTCTCGGATACCCATCCACTCTCGGAGTCCGTCTTGCCATAATACCGGATGCCTGGACACCTTTTGCTCCAATCGATCTGGTGATACATGAGGTCGGGCATCCGCTGTTCGCTTTTTTAGGAGAGTGGATGCATTATGCTGGCGGCACGATACTCCAACACCTTGTTCCCATATTCGTCATGGTCACATTGGTCAAGCAGGGTGAATATTTCGGAATTTCGTTCTGTGGGGCATGGTTCTCGGTGAACATGTATGAGACGGCGAGATATATCGCGGACACCCGCTCCCAGTTGCTCCCTCTCGTGACCCTTGGAACAGGGGATGAGCCAGCGGAAGTCAAGTTCACCGACTGGGAGTATCTCCTCGACCACATTCCCGGACTCTCAATTGAGTATGATACGAATGTGGCTCTTGCGGTCAGGATCTTCGCGTTCATAGCCATGTGGTCGTCCATCGGACTGGGATTCTGGATGCTCTGGATCATGTACAAGGTCAACCGTTATCCCAATGAAACCATTGCTGCCGATGAAGATGATGACATTCAGTAATTTTCGCAGGCACGCATAAGGACGCCAAGCACCAATCACGGCTACGGGTTCTTGTACTTCCTGTAGGTGTCCGCTATGAAATTGTTGTATTCTGTGATCTGGGTGCCGCCGCCCCTGCTGCCGACTATCTTGCCGTCCGGGGCGATGATGTATACGGCTGGAATTTTTATACTCCCCGAAATATTGAACTTATGCGCAAAACTTTCCATGGCCGCCCGATTGGAGTTGTCCAATTCGGCGTAGGTGAAATATTCCGAAGGCAGGAATATCCTGCCGTTGGCGATGCTCTTCCTCATGAAGTTGCTGAAGATGTCAGTTTTCTTGCATATGGCGAAGTAGAGGAGCTTGTTCTGGGCCTTGGCGTTCTTGAGGCCGGTATCCAGATCCTGTATTGCGCCCGTGACGGACACGTTGGGCATTCCCTGTTTGAAGATCCTTTCGGGAGGGGAGCTTTCCTTCTTCAGAAAAGACTCGGTGATGAACCTGTTGAATTCCTCGACGGGCTTGTCGCCGGACGAGATGCCGAGTATGCGGTCGTAGCCATCCATGATGCATATGTATGGGAAGTATATCTGGTTGGTTTCGTTAAAGTAGGAGATGGTATTTTCCTTTGAGTCTTTGTCATTGAGTTCAATCTCCACATAGATGAAATACTTGGCCGGGACCTTGACCTTGCCTTCCTTGATGTATTTATTGAATATTATGCAGTAGGGGCACTGTGCGTTGCCGTACCTGTAAAAGACCAGCTTGTCCTGCGCGGCTGCCTGCCGCAAGGCTTCGTATAGGCTCTTGACAGGGGTTGTCAGCGATATGTTCTGTTTTTCCGCCCGGAAAGCGGCCAGCCTCACTTCTCTTTCCTTCTTTTCCTGCTCCTGTTTTGCCGCCAGTTCCTTGACCTGTTGTTCATCCTTCGCCTTCTTGTCTGCTTCAGCCTGTTTCCGTTCCTTTTCAGATTTCTCTTCAGCGGCCTTGCGCTCCTCAGGCGATGGCTGAGGGGTAGCAGGAGCAGGATTGGTAGCCGTACTGGTTTGATTCTGGGCAGGAACCTGAGCCGGCATTGTCGGCTTGGTGAAGAAAAGCACGTAGACTATGAATCCGACAATCAGGAGAACAAAGAAAAACAGGAACTTCATGATTTCAATCCCATCGATTCAGATATATTATTTAGAGTTAGTATAAAACCATTTGTCAATTGCGGGAGCCTGCCCCGCCCCCCCAACCTGTTGAATAAAAAAAGCTGATACGCCTTAAGTTAACGGCATTGTACTGGCGCTGTCCATTTCGCGGAATCCAAAACTAATGTTTGACCCCGATGCCCCCGCAGTTGATAGTGTAGGGCTTGACCCCGTTCCCGGACAAGTTTTGTCGGTTTCGCGAGTAGTCCCGGGTTGCTCCGCTCACGTTCATACGATTTCGAAGAATTCACAGACTATACTTTCTGATGACGCTGGGATTGTCGGACTTGGCGAAAAGTGACCAATCAAACCATCTTTTGTTCGAAAGGTATTGGGATATGGTTGTATAGTCTCCTTAAGATTGCACCCGCAAGATGGGCACGAAGTTGCGTTCACAATTCCCTGAATTGAAAGCCCATCATAATTTGGATTTTCAAAATCCACGACAAATATTTCACCACATTCTGTGCATGTGAACAGCTCAATCCGATAACCTTCTGTGAGCGTGTAAAATACTTCGATGTTGTATCGGCCACCAGTTTCCGCCCATCCCCTATAGCAACGAACTTGGCGCTTGTTCATTGAATCCTCCGACCAGGCACTGCGCCTTCGCGTATCAAATAGTTTGTGGTACCGGGAGCGCGTAACGAGGTGGCTTCCAAAATGTTGACGCCTTGTGTAAACGGAAGCGGCTGATTGAAATAATTAGAGGGCGGGTCTATTCGAAGCGGCTGACTTGCCGGATATTGTACATCGAAGACAGACACCTTTCTCCCCGGATTGTGATAGTTCTATTCGGCTATCGCACCTTCAACCGTTGAATTGACATATATTCCGTCATTACCAAGACGTCCTTTTGCACCTGACCTATAGAACTGTCCAGACTTGACGGTCGAGTCGGCATAGAGCTCATCTATAGCCCGGTAGAGTGGTGGATCCTTCGGTGCAGGCAACAGCCTGTTGTCCGGAGCCGCAGGCAACTGTTTCGGCGGCGCTTTCTTCGGCACATTTTCCGCCGCCTTCTTTGCGGCATCGCATGCTCCACTCTCGCATTTGACAATCTTTAGAGGGGGAGGTTTTGAATAAATGTAGTTTGTCCCCATGGTAAGGACGATGCTGACTGATTCCCTGGCGCTGGTGCCGGCCGCCTCGTCGCGCAGCATCTTCTGGAAAGCAGTCTCCACATAGTCCGCGTTTGGAATCTGATCGTCAAGATCCCTGAATGCGTTGACAAAATCCGAAAATCCACCGCTCATCCGGCTGGATCCGTCAATGACCATTGCACCTCCGGGCACGGCGCCAAGCCCCAGCGTTTTCACAGTTATGAAGGCTCCCGCCGTCGCCTCGGCCGCGCCGCCGATGACTTTCACCATTGCATTGCCGCCCCGCAAAGCCGCGTTGGCCACGTCCCGGTCAAAAACCTGCCCGGGGTTATTCGCCGCAGTCCAGATATCCTCCCACCACCAGCTCTTCAACCCCAGCACGTCGAATCCGTTTACCGGATCATTGCCGACGAACCCATACAGGTTCACACCGCCGAGTTCGCCGATCGGATCGCGGCTCATCCATCTGCCAAGATCCGGGGAATAATAACGGAAACCGTAGTATATGAGGCCAGTTTCTGTGTCAAATTGCCTCGTCGAGAACCTGAAATCGAACTCATCGGCCATGCTTCCGGATTGCGAGATTATCTTCCCAAACGGACTGTATTCATATTCCGCTAAGACATTATCGTTTTCATCGGTATAGGAGACGACATTGCCGTTGTCATCGTACTGTGGGAAATACGTTCCGGAATTCATCTTGACTGACAGAAGTCCGCCGACACCGCCCGCACCTAGACCCCATGTGTAATATGTGCTGGTCGTCGGACTGAAAGGCTGTGCCAGGCATTCCCTCTTCTCGACAAGATCCCAGCCCTTGTAAATATATTCGGTCCTGGCCTGTGGTGTCCATGAACCGAGTGCAAGGTCGTATGAATAGCTTGTCTTTATTCTTCTGCGTCCGAGGTAATCATAGGCATATTCCAATTTTGTGCCATTTGAAGCATTTGTCGTAGAGATGAGCTGATTCTCATCGTCCCAGATCATGTTCCAGACGCCGGAAGACAGCGGACAGCTGGCTGTATTACCATTCTCATCATATGTGATAGCACTTGAAGTACCATCGGATTTGAAGATTTCAGAATACTGGTTCAGGGAGTTGGGAGTATAGGAAGAGGCAACAGGCAACGAGGCATCAGGCAACAGTGAGGAGGAGGAGAGCCTATTGCCCATCGGATCATATGAATAAGAAGCGGTATCGATAAGCACGCCGCCGTTGTCTGTCTTATTGGCGGATACAAGCTGGCCCACTGAATCATACGCATACGCCGAGACCTTACCTGTGTTCTCCGTCTTCCGGATTATCTCGTCGGAGTTGTTGTATTCAAGAGAGTATGAGCTGAGAATATTTCCGGAGGAGGCGGCAAGGTTCTGCTTCGAGGTCATGCGCTTGAGGAGGTCATAGGTATTGGAGACGACGGTCTTGGAGTTGCGCTTGATCTGGGTTATCTGGTAGGATGAGCCCCTGAAGGAATACTTGTGCTCTGTTCCTGCGGAAGTGACGCTCTTCAGACGTTCTATCGAATCATAAGCGTATGAGGATGCGGTTCTCGGGGTGGCATTGTCGGATTTCAGCGTGAAGGAGAGCATACGGTCGAATGCATCGTATGAACGCTCGATGGTGTCATTGTCGAAAGGACCATTTTCAGAAGAAATCCTGCCGGACTCGTCATAGGTTAAGCTGGTGGTTCCAACGGCATCGGTCACGGATGCAAGAGTACCATCTGGATTGTATGCATATGAAATATCAGGTGACTGAGGATAATCGACACCGGTAATCTGTCCATTGACGTTGTATGTATAAGACGTGGTCCTTCCCCTGGCATCCTGCCTTGAAAGAAGGAGTCCTGCGGGAGAATACGTATACTGGTAGACCGAATTGTCCGCGTATGTCTTTGACGTGACTCTTCCACGGACGTCGTAGGCCCATTTTGTCATATTGTTGTTCGAGTCCGTAAACTGGAGAAGGTCTCCTGCAGAACTATATGCGTATGCGAATATGCCGCCCTTTGCGTCCTTCCGGGTCTTGGATCTTCCGAAAGCATCATACGAATATTCAGTAACACGACCTGAAGGATCCTGTGCGAAAGTCAAGCCAAGGGGGCCGTACTTCCATGTGGAGACTGTTCCGTCGTTGCGTGTATGCTTCGTGGTACGGCCGAGCTTGTCATACAGGAATTCCGATACTGCCCCATCCTCGTCGGTAAAGGTTTTCAGAGTACCTGTGGGGTTGTAGGAGAAACCAGTAGCCAGTGCCTGGTTGTCGGAGGTCAGTGTAGAGGATATCTGCCTGTCGAGATCGTCATATGCAAGTTCCAGCTGCACATTGCCTTCGGCCTTCGTCTCCTGGGCGGATACTACTTTCCCTACAGCATCATACGTATAGGTTATTGTTCGGAACGATACCTGCGCGCCCCTTGCGAAGAAGGAGCGGGACAGAAGACGTCCGGCATCATCATAGGTCATTGTGATTTTGCGGCCGTAGTGGTCTGTGGCTAAGATAGGCTGGCCTGTTGCATTGTAGTCAAGAGAAATGGTTTTGCCAAAACAATCCGCTCTTTTGACGACACGGTCAAGCTTATCATATTCGAGGGAGGTCTTCCGTCCAACAGCATCTGTGAGGGAGACGAGATTGTCTCTGGAATCATAGGCATATGAGACCGTCCTCGGTTCGCCATTCACCAAGGAAACCTCTGAGATAATACGGTTCAAGGCATCATAGGCATATGTCGTCACGAGGCCGCGTGAATCCTTCCGTGTGCTGAGAAGTCCGGCGGAATCATACGTAAACTCCGCGTATGCACACTGACCTGCTGGAGGGACTTCTCCAGATTCCGTTTTCGGGCTATCTACAGTCTTGATTATCTGTCCGTTGGCATCGCAGTAGAGCTGCCTTGACCAGGTCGGATAATTAATCCTGTAAGGCTGGGACGACGGGGTGCTGGTCGCCTTCATGTCATCGTATTCATAAGTTATGACGTAACCTTCGGGATCGGTTTCCTTCAGAATGTTTCCCTCGACATCGTATTCATATTTGGTTTCATTGCCTTCGGCATCTACAATTGAGAGCGGGAGGTTCAGCTTATTGTATGTCGCGCTTGAAACATTCTGCATCGCATCCTTGATTGAGAGCATGTTGCCTTCGCGATCATAGGACATGATAGTCCGGCGGTTGAGGGCATCGATTTCAGCGGAGACCTTGCCTGCGGGATCATATTCAGTGCGAACAATGTTGTTGAGGGGGTCTGTAACCTTTGCGATTCTGCCCTTGGCGTCATACTCAAATGAAATCAGTTTGCCAAGAGAATTCTTTACCTGTAGGACATCGCCCTTCTGGCTGTACTGGGTGACCTCGGTCGCGTTTCCAAGGGGATCGGTTACCTTGATGAGTCTGCCCCTGTCGTCATAGGCAAAGGAGGTTTCCACAGGCAAGTCTGCTCCAGCAGCCATTGCTCCGGGGGTGGCGCCCCCGCTTTTCCCGATCTTCGTTATGAGCGCGGGGAAGTCGGCCCTCTCATGGAAATATTCAGTGGTCCTGGCAACTGGCGTCCCTGACGCCTCGACCATTGTCGCGATATTTCCCTTGTCATCATAGGTATATACTGTCTGATTGCCCTTCTGGTCAATGTGGCTTATGAGGTTCCTGAACTTGGTGGCATATTTGAATGTTTCGCTGGTGCCGTCAGGGTAGGTGACCCTGATCGGATTTTGGAACTCATCATTTACAACGGTGATCGCCTTGTTCTTTTCATTGATGTATGTATTTATCCTGTCATCTGTTGACCTGACCGCCCTGAAAACAGTCCTGCCGTTCACATCATACCTGGAAACCTTGCCTCCCAGGTCAACCCATGTTTCTTCAACAGATCCTTCCGGAGTCTTTGTGAGGCAGTATACGAGACGTTTATTAGAATCAAAATCATATTCAAGGGTATATCCCACGCCATTTTCGTCCTTGACGCCGGCGACTCGGTTATTCTTGTCATATGTGATATTGCGGATTTTGCCGTTAGGCTCGATTTTCCTGGAAATCAGGTTGTTCGCGTTATACTCATATTTCGAGACATTGACAGTGTCGGTGCCTGTCGATTCCCTGACCTCGCCCAGGAGTCCCTGTTCGTTCTTGATATACTGGACTGTCGCCCCATTTGCATCAGTAATGGTCTGTATGTTGTCGATGGTGGAAAGAGTAAAGAGAACAGCGCCTGTCCTGTCCTTGACTGCGGTAGGCTCTCCGGAATTATCCCTGTCGATTGTGTATGAAATTCCGGACTTGTAGGAACCGACGGCAAGAACCCTTCCCTTCCAATCGAAATTCTTGAATTCCCCGTCAAGGTTCGAATATGTGTATCCGGTCTGTGAGAAAGTAATCCTTGAGTAGCCCTTTTCGGATACCAATTCTACTGGACTTGTAATGTAATGGGTGTATGCCTTATCCCCGATATACTCTCCATCCATATAGACGAGAATTCTCTTGACCTTGAACGGGGAGATTTTCGGCAGAGAATAAAGTATTCCATTAAGGACAACCGTCGGATCCCAATATTCGTAAACATACGTAATTACAACATCCGAATATTGAGCAGGAGTCCCGCCTTCGACCTCCATGTTTTCGACCATTCTATGAAGATAATATTCCCGATTTTCATATAGATTTGAACACCGCAAGGCAAAACTTTTGAATATCAAGGAGGTATCATCGTAATATGAACCGTCCCCCAGATCGAACTTCATGGTATTCTGGAATAACGGAAGCCAGCGTTCACCGTCGTATATCCTTTCGACAACTATCTTCTCCCCGCCTACATCAGCTGTCATGGTTCCGACGGTATCATAGTAGATCCCGCTATGTTTGAAAACGTCACTGCCTATGCGACGAAGGAAAGTCCCAATGGCATCATATATATCTGTGAAGATGTTGCCGGTCTTTTCGTTGCATTTAACCTTGGCAAAACATTTTTTCTCCCCGCCCAGGTTGGTCGCGCCTCTTTCGGCATCGGTGTTTCCCGTGGAACTGCCAGGTGTGAATCCCGAGGAACCTGTTCCGCCGCTGGTTCCCTGCGTCCCGCTGTCCTGGGTGCTTGTATATGCATTCATTGCATCCAAGATGCTGTTGATGGGATCACCGATGGCAGCAAAGGCCTGGTTGATGGCGGCATAGTGGTTGATGGGTGTATCGGTTTCACCTGAGATTGGTCTGCCGGGATCGCAGGGGACTTCGTACTCGTGGAGCAAGCTGATATTCGGATCGCCATTAACTCCACCGCCTGACGCGGCTCCGCTGTTCGGCGTCTCAAGGCAAGTAATCTTGTATGGAACCGTGATCCTCTGCTTCGATTCGATATATTCCGGAACAGATTCGGTCATGATCTCATATCTGAAATTGGCATTCTCCGGCGGAGCAGATATCCTGACACGATCCGCCCGTATGAGCCCATAATTGGTATATGTGAGTTCTCCCCTGAAGACATCACCCTTCTGCATCTGCGGGACGTTTATGACTCCAGGCTCGACGACAACGACGGCGGCAGGGGCGTTGTCGAGGTAGGTGGTAGTTATCTTGACCTCGTATGTGAAATTGAGGGTGATATCATATTGGTCTATGACTGGAACCTCTGTGACCTCCCACTGCACTGAAATCATGTTATAATCGAGGAAGGCCACGACATTTGCCATGATTCCGGGCATCACCCAGAAGCTGCCGATCCTGGTGTTATGATTGTTGGCGTTTGCCGTATACTTGTAGAATCCAGGGAGGAGATTCGTAAAGAGGATGTCGCCGTTCACATCGGATACCGCAGTCTTGGTGAGGTTCTCCGTCTGGTGCTCGATCTTGACTGTAGCGCCTGCAAGCCCCTGAATCACGACTGGATTACCTTCAGCGTCCCTGACGACATTTCCGCTTGAATCCTTCTTGAGCGTGGCGGTGTAGATGTCCTGCAGCTTGAAAGCTGCGGAATCAGTAGGCGTCTCTCCGGGAGCCAGGATGGCAGCCACATATGCATGCCCCTGCACGGTCTGCGTCTCAAGATTGTCGCTTTCAATCTTCAGGTTGAAATCGTACCAGGTGGCTGGGATCACAGAAGAGTTGTCAGGCGGTGCAAATGAGAACTCAATATTCTTTGATTCTCCTATGGCGATATCTCCGAGGGACGCCAGAGTGTTGAGATATACCCATGGAGGAACGCTTGAATTGGCGGCCGGGACAAGGGAGATACGGACGTTCTGGAGGATCTTCAGCCCGTTGTTCTTTATGCTCAGAGAAGAGGACTGGATGGTTCCCTTGGTCACTCCGGTCTCAATGATGGCAGGGCTCCAGTTGAGGACGGGAACGGCATCCGTGAAGGATGCGTTGACAGTTATATACTTGAGCACCTGTTCGGAAGCACCCTGCACAAGGGCGAGGATCAGCGAAACTTCCTGTGCCGAGGAGGAATCGGCGGTAATTGTGAATGTAATTGCCTTCTTCTCAGCCGAACCCACGTTGACCGGTGGGATGACGGAAATCTTCACCCCCTGAGGCAGGATGGAATATGGCTGGTCATTGGCGCGGTAGAGGAGTTTGACCTGGTCAAGCACGGTGCCTTCACCGTTCTGCACTGTAACCTGATAGGCCTTGGGCGTATTGCGTGGAAGGGAGAGGTTGAACACCTGCGGACTGATGAATGACTTCTCTATGAAGAACTGTGTTCCCTCGCGCGGAACCGACGTCAGGTCGGGATGCGCTATCTTGGCCGTATATGAGCCGTATTCGTTGGCCTGAGGCGTGAACGAGAACTGGAATGTGCCGTCTGTAGAGGTGACAACGTCATAGTCGCGCCTAAAGTCGTTCAGGAATATCATCAGCTTCAGCTTCGCACTTCCCACAGGCGAACCGTCCCTGGAGGAGACTGCATGTCCGATAAACGCTATGGGGCTGTTGCCTGAGGAATGCAGAGGAGTGACCGTATCGATGATACCGGAATAGGAAGTATCGACTAGAGTCACTGTATCGCTGGTCGAGAAGCCACCCATCATCACCTCGGTGGGCTTGCTCCTGTTGTAGTAGATATGGGCGACATCGAGGACAAGCTTCAACTGGGACGATTTCACGAGCGGGACCTGGAGTTCCACGGCATCGGACGAATATGATTCGCCGGACTCAAGCCTTGCGACGATGTCACCATTAGCTAGGGAAACGAGCTTATCCCCGACTGGATCCGAAAGGTAGACGGTGGACAAGAGGTTGTTGTCATTGTCGTAAAGCAGGAAGCGGATGTCCGGAGAAGCGGAACCGGAGCGCGCGGTGATGATCTCAAGCTGTTCGGAAGATGTGTTCTTCAATGTGAAGTAGGCTTTTCCGGTGGCACCGCGTGTGAAAGGATCCGTGGATATCTGTACTGAAAGCGAGGCGTTGCCGACAGGCATCTGGATGTCGCGGATTATATCAACTGCTTCTGTGGAAATTGGCTTATATGAAGCTGTAGTCCTTACGTCCACCGTTGCCGGAAGCTCAAGGTATCCACCTACAACGACCGGAACGTCTACGGTCTCACCGGCATGTATGGTGAATGTGTCAGAGACATGCGGCTTGTTCAGCCCGTTCCTGTCCAGAACCGTCGTCAGTTGGACATTTTCGAGGTCGAACGTGGAACTGTTCTCCACCTTGTAGCGGATGCGGTTCATGACACCACGCAGTATCCTAGGAACGTCCTGGTCGGAGACGGGTGTGAACTTGAGGTTTGGCAGTGCAATTGTCCTCATCAGGCTTTCGGAGGAGCCGTCGACGGCCTTGATTCCATAGTGCCTCTCGGTCCCGTTGTATCCTGAATCTGTCATACTCGTTACTGAAATATCCTGTATCCTGGCTATTGAAGCCGGAGTTGCGCCTGAATAGAACGAATATCCGGATATGAAGCTGGAGCGAGGATGAGTCCAGGAAATTTCCGGTGGATTGCTGTTGGACTGGACGATATGGATGGAATCCACAGGCAGGAGTCCCGGATTGATATAGACCCATTCAGAGGGGGCGGACTCGTTGCCGACAGCATCCACCGCCGAAACCGCATAGTAGTGGTCTGTCGCCGACGGGGACACGTCGTAAACCGGGCTCTTCAGGACTCCCGCCATATAAGGCGTGGAAATGCTGGAACCGCTGCCGGAACTGCTGCGATATATGTTGTAGCCGACAACGCCTGAATCCGCAGGCGACTGGTTGAACGATATCTCGATATACTGGGCCTTTAGGACAAGCGCGAGACCTTCAGGAGTGGGCGGTACCTGTGAATCCGCCTGGAGTTCGACAGCGGAACTCATTCCGCTCTGGGACACCTGGTTGTTGTGGAAGCGCAGGCTCGCGACGCGGTAGCGGTAGGTGCCGTCGGCAGGGGGTACATCCTCATATGACAAAGTGTTTCCAACTTCAATCGTGACAGTGGCGCCAGTTGATGTATCCTCCCTGAACAGACGGTATCCACCGGCTCCGGAGACGGCATTCCACGAAAGCAGGAGATGAGCACCTGGCAGCGCTTTGCCCTTGAAGTTCGAAGGAATATCAAGAGGAGGCAGATCTCCCTGGTAGACTTGGAAGTTGTTGGAAGCCCTGACGGCAGCACCCCTGTTTCCGAGATCATCGAGTGCGCTCCAGACAAAGCTGAAGGTCTCGGGCGTGGACTGCCCAAGATCGGAAGGAAGCGTAAAGGAGGCTTTCCAGGTCTCCCTGTGTCCTGCAAGAGTTTCAGTCTTGACGAGGCTTGTAACCGGGACCGGAACATATCCCTGCCTTGACGTGGTGATGGAGAGTGAAGGAGTTCCGGACACCTGCTCGTTCAGTCCGACTATGGCTTCGAGAAGAGGAGGATTTGCGGGACTGTTCAGTATCGGAGGAACAAGGTTGAGTGAAATTCCTATGACTTCGGGACCGGCGGTGTCTATGACTATATATCTGCAGGCGGCCGGGATCTCGGTGCCACGGTTTCCTGCGGCATCACGGGCGGAGAAGACGAAATAGGCCTTGCCGGAAGGGGTCGCGGATTTGATTTCAAGAGTGCCTGTATATTTGTTCGTATTCTGATCGGCAAGAGTCATCTCAATCGAAGTCGGGAATCCTCCTTCAGGAGTCAGGGCAAGATAGATTGGAGAGGATATCCTTTCACCAAGAGTGATCTCGATCCTGACATTGGACGGTGCAATCCTGCTTTCGGCGGGAACATAAAGTCCCTGGGCATTGGGGATAAACTTGCCTGATTCAGGGATGATCTTCATGTCGACGATTGTAGGAGGCTGGCTGTCGGAGGAGACTGTTGCCGGTGCGGAGAGTGCGCTTTCATTGCCGGCCAGATCCGTGACGGTGACCCAGTATGCGTATGAGGCATCGCTGGACGTGAGGTCAAGATAGTTCGTAGCGGTGACATAGGATGTTGTTACAGGCGAGGAAGGTGCAACTGGAGAATCTCCAGACGCACGGTAGACGGAATATCCCTTCACCGAAGTTTCGCCGATAGGCTGGACCCAGAAAAGCTCTATCTGGCCGCTGGAGCGTGTATATGCCCTGAGCCCGGTCGGTGGGTTCGGGATGGAGGTGTCGACCTGCACGAGAAGGACTGGAGTGCGAGGGCCTGTCCCTGCACGGTTCCTGAGTGCGGCCTGTATCTTGTTGATCTTGTTCTCGAAAAGGGTCAGCTGGGCGGTAAAAGCCCCTCCTGCAGTGGTCTTGATGGTCGTGGATGTTTCTGCATCATCGTTGGTGGACACGTACAGCAGCAGGTCCGTAGGCGCCTGCACCTGCGCGCTTCCGGTGACGGTCACCGTTGTCTTGTTGGTCTGGCAGCCGTTTGCAGGGGAAGTGAATACGGGTACTGCATCCGGTATCGCCATGGCCACATTGAGACCGATGTCGAGAGTCGATGTATTATTAAGAGTGTCATAGCTCTTAAGGCGGAGGACATGCGAACCGTCGGACACATTGGATATGTTCCAGAAGAAGGATGATGATGTCAGACCCGACGAATCGGTATTGATGAGGGTGCTGCCGAGGTAGGCTTCGATGCGCTGTATGCCAGTCTCATCGTGGGCATCATAAGATATGGTCCCGTGCTTCGTTACCGTGATGCCTGAAATCGGAGAGCCGTCGAACTTGACATTTTCGACAACGGGGCCGACTGTGTCCGGACGCGGCACAACCTTGACTGCGGTGACCTGGGGCCTTTCGCTTCCGGAGCGGCTGACAGCAGTGACCGCCACATAATATTCCGTATTGTTGACAAGGCCGTTGAGGACACTGGACGCGGAAGTCGTCCTCAGGCGCGGAGCCATGCCGGTGATGTCGCGTCTATTCTGGGTTGCAGCATAGACGTGATATTCCTTGATGAGAGGAGAACTGACAGGATTCCATGAGAGCATAGCCTTTGCGTCGCGCGGATCGGCGGCCAGTCCGGACGGATTCTGCAGCCATGTTATGCCTTCGACCTGGACTCCAGCGCTCTCGTTTCCGGATGTGTCGCGCGTGGCGACCTTGAAATTGAATGATGTGGCTTCGGCAAGGGAGGATTTCACATATGTATTGGTCGCCGCCGGAACAAGTTCAGGCGTGGCCGCGCCGTCAAGATAGATAGCATAGTCCTGCTTGTCAGTCGAAGTTGAAGGATCCCAGCTGAGAGTCACGGTGTCGGCAGCCGACTCAGCACGGATGTTCCGTACATCTGCGGGTGCATCGGTGTCTGCGAGCTGGTGGAACTTCGTGCTTACGGCGCTCAGGTTTCCAGCCATGTCCTTTGCTATGACCGCAAACCAGTAGCCTGCATTCTTCTGGAGGTTTGCCGCTGTCGCTGTCGACACGGAGGAATTGACGGCAACAGGCACAAGTCCTGAAACAGATGAGAAGTCCGAGGTTGAATAATAGACAAGATACTGTGCGATGTCGCCGTGGGATTCAGCTTGTCTGTATACGTTCCAGTTGATGACGGCCGATTCTCCTTCAGGAGTGGCGGTTAGCGCGAAGTTGTCGACGGTGACAGGAGGAATGTCCACATATCTCACAGTGAAATTCTGCGCTGCGGAGACATTTCCCGCCATGTCATTCGACGTTATCGAGAAGGCTGTGTCCCCGGCAGGATTCAGCGGGGTTGAATATTCCCAGGTCGCCGCCTGCAATCCGGCTGGAACGATCTGCACGGAATTAAGGGATATTCCCGCACCGGCCTCCTTGGTTCCGGAAAGCTTGAATGAAAGGGACGGTGAATCAACCGCAGATGCCGCAGGAGAGGTGACTGCAAATACCGGAGGAACAGTGTCAAGGGTAATCTGAACTGCTCCTGAAGATGCGCTGAGGTCTGTCCTTCCGGGATAACGCGCCTTGGCGGTAACCGAATGGGTTCCATCAGAAGGAAGATCAAATGTCAAAGTGAATTTCCCGTCCTTGTCAGCGAGGGCGGTCTGGGGCAGGACAGATGTTCCTATTGAAATGACGATCTCGAGATACTTGTCGGAAGTGCCGGACAGTGAAACGGAGCGGTTGTTGGTAAGTGAATTGTCTGCAGGCTGGGTAATTGCCGGAGCCGGTGGAGCCTGTCCGAGATTGAGTGTGAATGCCCTGGTCTTTACAGTTTCGTTTCCGAGAGTGTCGTAGAGCTTTATTACAAGGGTGAAGCCGTCGCCGTCGGCGAACGCAGTGTTGTTCCATTCTGCAATATAGGTGTTCGATGCCTTGGATGCAGTTATCACAGGAAGGACTGTTGAAGTGGTATTGTCGGTCAGATGGAGTTCAATCCTCCCGATTGCCGTCTCGTCGTAGGCTGATATCACAAATGACCCGGTGGATGAAATGGTATTTGCAGCATCGGCTGCAATCTCAGTTGAGTTCCATTTGACAGATGTAAGGACAGGTCCGGCCTCATCGCCGCGCGGGGTCGCAGATACGCTGGCGACGGTCTTGCGCTCCACGTCAGACACGTTTACGCTGGTTACGGCAAACTGGTACTGGGTGCGGTTCGTCAGCCCCGTGACAGTAGCGGAAGCCGCGCCGGAGACCGTCTTTACCGGGATCATGCCTTCAACTGATGTGAATGGAACTGAACCTTCCCCGCAGTAGATCCTGTATTCCTTCAATACGTTGAATGTCTCGACAGCATCCCATGCAAGGGAAACCTGCGCATCGCCCGGGACTGCGGTAATATTGGCCGGGTTCGTCAGTATCTTCTGGAAGGCCGCAGTCAGTGAAGTCGCCGCATTTATTGTCAGGCTCTTCTCCTGTTCTGCTCCTGTAAGTGAACCTTGCCAGGAGAGGAAATGCCATTCCGTTGCGGGTGTCTCCCGCAGTGAGACTGAGGTGCCGTCGTCGAACATGGCCGAATATGGCAGTTGGATAAGAGCATAGTCACCATTGCCAATCTTGAGTTCAACCTGACCCTCACCTTGTCTGGCAATCAACAGTGCGAATTTCCTGGTGATGTTGATTGTCGTCGATTTTACGTTGTCGGCCATGTTCGATTCAGGCAGGCTTCCAAGATAGTTCGCCTTAACAAAGATAGTATATGTCCCCGCAGTCAGGTTAGTTGGAACATTGAATGTGGCGTTTGCGTTGTAGGAGGTTCCGGTTGAAAGATTGGTCGTCCTGGGAGATGTCGCCAGAAGAGCATCGTCGGAGTCTCCGAATACCGCGTTTGAAGATATATAGACTGCATCATCCCATGGGGCCATCGCGATGGAATCCTCCGAGGTGTTGGTCGCCCTCCAGGTGGCTGTAACGCGGTCCCCGATATTGGATGTCTGGGGGACTGAGATCGAGCTGTCAGCAACAGCCAGGTTCATGTTCCTTACCGTCAGGGAAGCGCTGACAGTGTTGTCTGATTCGCTGTTCTCATCGACGGAGGCGCCTGCATCAATGCATACAATCACATAATATGTTCCGGCAGTGAGCTGAGGAACCGTCACGGATGCGCTGGACTGGAAGTTTTCCGATGGGGCAAGGGATGAGGAAGGACCAGCCTTTTCACCAAGCAGCGTATCGTTGGAGGAAAGGGTATTGTCATTCGAAATATAAATCCTGTCGGTCCAGGTTCCGGATGTCGCGGCGTTGCCCGCGTTCCTGTCCGTCCATGAGACTGCCGCGGAAGTACCGGCTGCAACCTGCGCCGGCACCGACAGCGAAAGCCCGGTCAGATTCGGCAGTGATACTGTTATGGAACCCTGGAAGTCCGACGCCATCCTGTTTCCAACGGCATCCTTTATGTTCTGGGAGACCGTGAAGGAATAGGTGCCTACCTGGAACTGTCTTGGAAATGTGAACTGCCATACGTTCGCCGAGATCCTGGTCGCAGCTGTCGCGGCGATGCTCTGTCCGGAAGGGCCGGTCAGGGAAATATCCGCAATTGCCGCCAGGGGAACATTCTCGCTGAATGTCAGCTGTATTGTGGCAAGGGGTGTTGAAATGGAGGCGCCGGGGTTGACCGAGGTGATCTGGGGCGGCGTGCCGTCTACGGCAAACTGGCGGGATGCTACCGGACTCATGTTACCAGTATGATCTTTTGCTACGACCTTGAAATAGTATGCACCATCTTCCGCCAGCTGGATGTCAACCTGTGTTGTTGCGGTGAAAGGCTGGGTGGAAGGATCCGCGTTCTGGTCGTTTGAAAGCACATATGCGAAGGAAAGGGGATCAAGGGAGCTGTCATAGCCCTCCCATTTGAAGCGGAACACGCCAGGCATTATCGTTGAACCGCCAGCCGGAGCGGCCGTTATGCTGATTGTGGGATTCTGGGTGTCGGTGGCGGAAACGATCCCCGCGTCAGCAACATTATTCTGTTCGTTGCCCTCCAGCATCTGACCAAGGCTGTCCGCCTTGACCAATACATGGTAGTCTCCCGCAAATGACTGGGGTATGGTCACGACGGTCTGGCGTGAATAACTGGACTGGGCCGGAAGAGGAGTGGAATCCATCAGAATGCCAAGTATGTCGTTCCCGTCCAGCACGGTGTCCCTGGAAAAATACACTGCATCCTTCCAGTCGGAAACCGTAGACATGCTGCCGGAGTTGAAGACCTGCCAGGAGACGGTCAGTTGCTGTCCGCGTTTCACTGTGTTCCTGTCGAGCCTCGGTGAAACGACCTGTATGTCCGGCATCTGTTCAACAAACTCATAGGCCCCGATATCCACTATGGAAGATGTGTTCGGATGGTTCGGATGATCGTAGCGCGCGCTTCCTGCAAGATCCCTTTCTGGCGCACCGGTCGCCGTGCCGGTGTCTATGCACGGGGAGGTCGGCAGGAGGTAGCCTTCTGCGGTCAACTGGGGGTCTCCGGTTATATTTCCCGTGCCGGATCCGGCAAAGCCGGAAAACATGGAGCTGTAATTTGCAGAGGAGGAACCTCCGAAATAAGAGTTGTCGCTGACAATGGAGTTTGTGACATTGGCATTCCCGGCGGAATATATTCCCGGATAGGTTCCGCCTCCCAGGTTGAAGGCGGCAGTGCAGTTCATAAGTGAAATGGAGATTCCTGCATTGTCGCAGTAGATGGCGCCCGCATCGGCCGTTGCCTGGTTGCGGAGAAGGACGCAGTTTTCAAGAAGAGCCGAAGCGCCTGTCCCCGAAAGGGCAATTGCACCACCCTGTGTGCCGGCCTGGTTGCCAGTCATGATGCTTGTCCTGATACTGGCCGTCGCCGCATTTGAATTCAACGCCCCACCGCTCGCAGCGGATGAATTGCCGACAAACGTGCAGCCTTCAATTCCGGCAAAGGCGCCGTTCTGGACATGGATAGCTCCGCCGCTGCCTGTCTGGGCGGAGTTGCCGCTGAAGCTGCATTTTTTTAACAAGGGCCTGCCGCCGCCGATATAGCAGGCGCCGCCGTCGAACTTCGCCAGATTTGAGCGGAACACGCAGTTCTCGATCAGGGAACTTGAGTTGTATGCGAAGACAGCTCCGCCATAGCCACCGCCATCCGGATCCTGGCTGCTGTTGTTCTCGAGGATGCAGTTTCTCAGGGTGATGCTGGAATTCTCTATATAGACGCACGCGCCATTGTTGCGGTAGAATGGTTCAAGGGATGAGGGAGGGTTCGTGTAGTTGCCTTCCCAGCCTGTGAGAGGAGGCGCGTCAGCATCGGTTCCATAATAGTAGTATTCCGTGTTCCCGTCATCGTCGACGGTGTTGCCCATGTTTATGTACCAGACACCGGTGTAGTTCGACGTCCAATAGAGGTAATAGTCATTTGTCTCATGCTTGAAGTAGTTCTTGCCGTTGAGCTGCCCGGCATAGGCGTAACGGCCTGTCGCATCGGGCAGTCCTCCGCCATGGACTATGTATCCGGCGACTGATGTCAGGCCGCCGCCGCTGCTGGCTATGAGGCCGTTCCTGAGCGTGAATCCGTCAAGACAGCCCCTTGAGTCTCCGGGCTTCTTGGATATTAGTACGCGGGCGTTGTCCGCACCTTCGCAGTCGATGGCCGTGGCTGCGGGGCCGTTTGCAGAGCGCAGCCATATGCCATGTCCGTCGAAATCCAAATTGCGGTTCTGTGCTCCCGTATAGGCGCCGTCTGCGACAATGACGATGTATTCGCTTCTGCCGTCATCCTGCTGTTTGGCAAGGGCCACCGCGCTGGAAATGTATTTTTTGGCGGACGATGCCGTCAATCCGTCGCCGGTATCATCCAACATTACCCCGTTTACGAAGAAAAGATGTGTGCCGTTGGAGGGATCATAGCCGTTGACGACTTCAACCCCGTCGTTCAATTGATCTCCATCCGTGTCCGGAAGAAGAGGATCAAGACCATATGCATATTCGTCAAGGTTGGACAGGGCGTCCCCGTCAATGTCGGCTGCAGCGGAAATATCCCCCCCGGAAGCGGTTTCGAACCAGTTCGGGAGCCCGTCGGCATCCGAATCTGTAAACTCGTCGCAGCCTATGTCGACGCCTGAACCGAACGGGCGCGGCTGCCCATGGATGTCGGCAGACGGGGCCGTAGCCAGATTTCCAGCATTTATACAGGGGGATGCCACCTTCAGGAACCCGTCCAGGGTAAGCTGAGGATCATCTGTGAAATTCCCCGATCCCTCGCCGGAAAAGCCCGGATACATGCAGCTGTTGTTTACTGGAGGCTCCGCGTTGTCGTGGCCTCCGAGCAAGGAGAAATCCCTGATTATCGAATTGTCGACCTTGGCGCTTGCCAATGAAAGGGAGGCGATGCCCTTGTGGATGCCATAGCTCGAGTTGGATACGACGGTGCAGTTCTTGAAGGATGATGTTGAGAGAGCATCAGCGACATATGCCGCGCCTCCGTCGATGTCAGCCCTGTTGCGGATGAACAGGCAGTTCTCGAAGTTCGCCTGTCCCGTTCCGGAGAGGGAAAGGGCTCCTCCATATTCCACGGCGGAATTCCCGTCGAAGGAGCATCTCTTGAATTCGATAGAACCGGCCTTGGCGGAAAAAGCGCCGCCCGAAAGCTGCGAAACGCCGCCACTGAAGATACAGTTTTCAAACAGGGAACTGGAATTTTCAGCGTATACCGCACCTCCGTTTCCTCCGGATGCATTATTATGAAAGACGCAGTTCCTGACAGTAATGCTGGAATTCCTCAGCGTCAGGGCAGAGCCATGGTTGTCGAATATCGCGGACATACTGCAGCCTGAGTAGTAATTTGAACTGTACCATCCGGTCAGAGGAGGAGTGTCGCTGCTGCTGTATGCGTAGTACTCAGGCCATCCTGATTCCCAATCATACATGCCTCCATAGCTTATAAACCAATACCCGTATCCATAGTTATTTGACCAAAAAAGGTAGAATTCCCGGCTCTCGTGCTTGAAGTAGCTCTTTCCATTATACTGGCCTGCCGGAAGATAGCGTCCCTCGGCGCCTCCGGAATAACCCGTATCCGACAGGAGATACCCCAGGGGCGCTCCGGCGCTGTAGCGGCTGTTGCGTATGGTAAAGCCGTCCAGCCATGAACTCCTGTCTTCGCCGCCGCCCAGCTTGAGGAAACGCTCGTTGTCAGTCAATTCGCAGTCGACAATGGTCTTTGATGCACCGTTCATGGATCTGAGCTTGATGTTGTGTCCCTCGAAATCCAAGTTCCTGTTCAGAGCCCCGGTGTAGGTTCCGTCGGCCACCAGCACCACGTTTTCAACGCTGTCGTCCTGTTTTGCGAGGGCGACTCCGCTGGAGATGTATTTCTTCGGTGAATCTGTGGCAAGTCCGCTGCCCGTGTCGTCCAAAGCCGAACCGTCCACATGGAAGATTTTCGTATAGCGGTTCGGGTCGTATCCCTGGTCAAGCTCATATGTGTCCGGCAGTCCGTCGCTGTCGAAATCCTGGGCATATGCCTGATGTGGTAAAATCTGCAGTGAAAGAAGGAAAAGAAATGTCGTTAAGAATTTTTGCATCCCGCTGCATCCTTTAATTCCGTTAATGGTTCTTATAATATTACTGCCAGTATCCGCCGGTCACTGTTCTTACTGCGCCGGCGCAAGCGATATCGAGACATCCTGTCCGCTTATGCTGATCCACCAGCTGTTCAGGGCGTCGTTGGCGTTCCTGTTGCCTATCACGGACAGTATGTCTCCGGTGAACACGTATGTCAGGTCGGTCTTGAGGATGAACGGGATTCCGTTTATCTGCACGGTCTTCCCCTGTTCCTTCACCTTGATCCTCACCTCGGTGGCAAATCCGGTATATGTGTAGTCCGTGCCGCCGGCGATTATATCTTCAATGCCTATCACCGTACCTGTTGAGTTCTTGATGTAGAACGATTCACATGAGGCCGTAGCAGGATTGATGTTGAGATCTCCTTCGATGCTGTCGAATGCCGCAGCGGCCGCGTCTTCGTTCTGGGAGATCACGCCAACCTTGACTGCTCCGGTGTCGGTTCCGCCGTTGCCGTCGGCGACGGTATACTCGAAGCTGTCTGAACCGGTGAAGCCGATGTTCGCCTTGTAGGTGACCGTACCGTCGCTGTTTATCACTGCGATTCCGTTCTGGGGATTTGTAACGGCGGTGACCGCAAGGGTGTCATCCTCTATATCCGTGTCGTTGGAAAGCACGTCGACGACCACGGACGGCCTCTGCAGGCTGCTCGCACCAGGTGGAACCGGGGATATCGATATCATGCTTCCGCTGAAATCGACCACCCAGCTGCCCTGTCCGGAATTATTCCAGTGTATGTGGACGGACATCTCCCCGTCGAATGCGAAGTTGGTAGTGGTCGGGATGCTGAGGGCTGTACCGTTTATGTGAAGCGTCCTCTCCTGGCCCTTGGTTTTCACATTCATCCTCTGTATCACGCTGTTATACTCATAGCTGTGCCCCTGGGCTGTCAATGTATCAAGTGTTATGAGTTCGCCTTCATCCGTGGTGATGGAAAAGATGTTGTTCTGGGAGTTGGATGGATTGATACTGAGGGTGCCGGTCAACTCGTCGATCAGGATGGACGATGGATTCGCCTTTATTTCAATAACGGCAATGTCGTCGTTCGCCACGGGCGCATCGTTCACGGCGTTAATTGTCAACGTCACAACCGCAGTCGCATTTCCACCTTTCCCATCGCTTATGGTATATGAGAAGGAATCAGCGCCGTTGAAATCGGCGGCAGGAGTATAGACGGCTTTTGCATCGACCACCGCAACGCTGCCGTGCGCCCCCTGCGTCACGGAGGCAATGCCCAGTGCATCGCCGTCCACGTCCGTATCATTCGCGAGGACGTCTATTGTTACAGGCGTGTCCTCGTTTGCAGCCGCCGTGTCCGCAACGGCAACAGGCGCGTCATTGACGGCGTTGACCGCCACTGCAAAACTCGCATCTGCGGTCTTGCCGTTGGACGTACCCCTTACGGTAATTGTGGCTGTTCCGTTCGCATTGGCCGCAAACGTCAATGTGAGAGTATTTTCCGTGATGGTTGCAGCCAGGAGGCCGCCATTGGTGTTTCCAGTCACTGCCTTGGTGATCTGGGCTGCATCGCTGTCGATGTCCCCGAACACGGTGCTGAGATCGATAGTCTTCGCCGGTGCGTCTTCATCTACGACGAGATCCGCTATGGCGTTGGCGACATATGGAGGGTCATCTACAGGCTTGACAGTTATGCTTACTGTGGCGGCGGCGCTGTCGGCCTTGCCATCGTTAGCCTTGAAGGTGAAGCTGTCCGTACCGTTGAAGTTTGCGTTCGGGGTATAGGCAAGATTCGGAGCCGTACCTGTCAATGTTCCATTCTCAGGCTGGGTGGCTACTGCAAAGGTCATGGCATCCCCGTCCACGTCGCCTCCAGCAAGGACTATGGCTATTGCTGTATCCTCGTCGGTCTCGATGTTCTGCCCGTTGGCTGCCGGGATATCATTGACTGCGCTGATAGTGACTGTGACTTCGGCGGCGGCGGTTCCTCCGTTGCCATCGCTTGCAGTGTATGTGAAAACGTCTGTGCCGTTGAAGTTTGCGGCAGGCGAATATACGGCCCGCCCGTCGACAATCGCCACTGCGCCGTGCGCACCCTGTGTCACGGCGGATATGCTCAACGTGTCTACGTCGATGTCAGTATCATTGGCGAGGACGTTTATCGCAACAGGCGTATCCTCGTCGGTTGCTGCAGCATCCGCCACAGCCAGAGGTGCATCGTTCACGGGATTGACAGTGATCTTGAATGCTGTGTCCACTGTCTTCCCGTTCGAGGTTCCGCGTACAGTGATGGTGGACGTCCCGTTGGCATTCGCCACAGGTGTCAGAGTTAGGGTGTTATCGGTAATGACGACGGCAGCGACGGCTTCATTGGTGTTGCCGGCAACAGTCTTGGTTATTGCTGCTACATCGCTGTCCACATCGGTAAATACGTTGGACAGGTCGATATTCTGTGCGGCGCTGTCCTCATCGACAGCGACATCCGCGATTGCATTGGATACGGCAGGCGCATCGTCAACGGCGTTGACTGCAATGGCTACATCGGCAGATTCGGAATTAGCTCCATCCTTGGCAAGATGGTACGAGAAAGTCACATTGCCGTTGAAATTAAGCGCAGGAATAAAAGTGAACGTTCCGTCCTGGTCGAGGTTTAAAACTCCCTGTTCGGCGGGAACTGCGGTATCAATGACGACAACTGCGCCTTCGGCCCTGTCATTGGCTGTCAGGCTGTTTTCAGCCAGGACTGTCAATACATTGTCCTCGTCAACCTGGTAGTTGTCGGCGACTGCCTGGATGGGCGGATCCACCCTGTTCAGGCGGTGATAGTTGGTCCTTATGGTGGAAGAATATGGAATATCTCCTGACAATACGGTCCACAGATCCGAGACTCCCGAACTGTTGTAGATATGTTTCGGCGCCTTGTTCTGGGCTGTGGCTATTCCTCCTGCGAGATGGATCATGACCGTCTCATTTCCATTGGGATAACCCGACGGCTGAATGAACAGCCTGACAACTTTTTCCCCTCCCGCCAGCTGGGACGCCTCAGCTTCAACAGTGCTGTCGGGAGCCTTGACGGAAACGATGCTGTACGCCGTCGCCCTTCCCGTGCCGTGCCTGTTGAACGTCAGTTCGAAATTGTCCGCAGTCAGGGGCTGGGAAGCTGCAGAATCAGCAAATACGTCCTGATTGAATGTTATGTCGACATATGAGTCGTCCGGTGCAAGGGACGATTTTTGGATTGTCGGAGTTTCCGGGGCTTTGACTGCACCGAATGAAGAAGTGCCATCGGTGGCCGCGAAGAGGCTCCATGCCGGTCTTGAGGTGGAAATTGAATTGTCGAATTCAGAATTGATCCCCGCGTCAAGCAATACCGGTGCGAGATCGCCGGAGACAAGGCAGTAGTGGACCCTTTCACCGGAATTGGCGGTCAAAGTCCCGTCTGCGCCTATGGTCCTTGTGGGAACGACGGCGATGTCCGGATGGGCTGACCGCCACGTGTCGACATATCCTTTTGCGGAAAGAGCGGTCGTGAAATATGTGTTCGGATATGCATATCCCGGAGTTGCATAGCCACGGCCATCGTTGTTCGCCTCGGTATCCTGGAGGAAATCTGAGGCGCCGTCCAGGACGGAACGGGAATTGAGTTCTCCAAGTATGACGGTGTCCGAGTTGCCTGTTGCAGATTCTATAAGGGAAAGGATCTGGTCGGCCTCGGCAGAATATACCTGGGCATCTGAAGGTTCCCTTGCCTTGACGCCAAAGACCGTAAACAGCTTATCCCCGACTGCAATGTCGGCCTTCATCAGCTGGTGCGCCAAGGCAGGATCTGCAATGACATCGGGGTTTGCAATCGGGAAACGGCTTATGAAGGCCATTCTCTCAGCACCATCAAGATCATTTTTATGCAGATAATATGTAAAACCGCTTTCCAGTGAAAGATCTGCAACAAGGATGTCAAGATCCTCGCTGCTTCCCGCATCCGTGAGGAAAATGAAATCAGGATGCAGCGAGACTATGCTGTCCCTTGCCTTCTGCTGGAAAAGCGCACCGCTGGCGTTCCAGGTGTAGAAGCTGGCGCCAAGCCTTGCAAATACGGCTTCGACCTTCAGGTTGGATGAAGGCATTGTGACAGTCGTAGTTGACGTCATGGAGTTTGCCAGAGCCCCCTGGGTATCGCTTTTCCATTTGCCGAAAACATAGCCTTCGCCCGGCTGACCTGCCGCAATGTCCACCTTGTCACCGGCATAATACTGCCCCGAGCCGGAACCATTTACGACAGCAAGGTTGTACTGGGGCAGATCCTTGTATGTCGCGGTTACGGCAATGTCAGAAGAAGCCATGGTTAAAGTTGTGGAAGATGAATTAATATCGGCAATTCCCGCAATATCACCAGTCCAGCGGTCGAAAGCTTTCCCCCTCTCGGCAGGATTTGCTGCTATGCTTACGGAATGGTTGGGAGCATAGCTTCCAGAGCCTGTTCCGTTAACTACAGACAGGCTGTAGCCTCCGTCTCCTACGGTTATGGTCATAGAGCGCTTGCTCTGGAGGGCGCCGTCGGAGGCGGTAAATGTGAAAGGCCACTCGCCTATCTGGGCCGCAGTCGGAGTCCAGTCGAATGCATATATGGTAAGAACCCCTCTTTTCTCCAGATAGTTGAATTTTGCCCCGGATGGAAGAGTGGAAGATGAAATCGTGATGGCATCTCCGTTCTGGTCGGAAGCTTCCACTATGAAGGAGACCTGCTTTCCAGGAGCTACAGTCTTGTCCGAGATATACTGGAGCACCGGGGCTTTTGGAGTATTGGCGGCATCATTCAGTGAAAACACATAACTGCCAGGAGTATTGAAGTCAAAGAGGTTCAGGTAGTAGCTCCATCCTCCGTTTACCGTGGGTTCCCGCGATACCCAGAAGTTGTCGACAAGGAGTTTCTTGCCGTCAGAGCGTATCACCGAGCTGATGACCTTCCCTCCATTGAAAGGATCAGGTACTCGCACAAATACGTACCCGCTTGTCTGAGGGAAATCCAATCCTTCGCTGACTACTGAACCGCTTACGGATTTCTGAGTAAGTGTGGCCCGGGAGCTCTGATCTGTGACCTCCTGCGGGGCGAGGATTTCAGAATTGTACAAGGAATATGTGGTGCCATCGACCGCTAGGAAATCGCGGATGCTGTCGCTTCCGGGGGCGTCCGAAAGCACACGGTGCGCGAGATAATGCGTATTTACCTGGCTTATGAGGGATGTCACCTTTCCACCAAGGGCGTCAGCGTGGGAGAAGTCCGCCTTGAAGTCCTGGACCGTTCCGGCAAGCGTCGTCTCCATCCACCATGCGGCAGAACTTACTGAAAGCGGCTTGACGTCCCCGAAGCTGACCTTCAGGGTGGGTTCGGCAGCGCTTCCGTTTACTTCCGAGCTGTTGATCCTGAAACCAATGAGAAGGCCGAGTGAGTTGTTGACGATCTTGGGCTGTGCAGAATCTATGGTGAAGGAGTTGGCCGGGCCGTACCCGTCGTTCCGGACACGGACTCCAAGGGCAAATGGTTCCGAAGGCTCGATTATCGAGGTGTTGGGGTCGTCGCCGACACAGACTTTCGGGAGGAAGTAGTCCAGGCTGAGCATGGGAGTCGGCTTCACATAGATGAAATCCGGAGACACGACGGTCTTGTTGTCCTCTCCTCCGATCTTGTATCTCAGTTCCGCCCCCACAAAATAGAGCTTGCCTTTCGGGGAGGTATTGGTAGGATCGTGCGAGGGGATTATCAGCCAGTAGATATCGGAGGATTTTCCGCCGTCGACCCTGGCTGTTCCGTCCGGCAGGCTACCGGAGATGTTCGTCTTGTCGGTATCGAGGCGGTAGAAGAACCGGATGTCGCTGCCGCTTGCATTCGGATCCATGGTTGCAACAACCGGATTGTGCTTCTCATCCTCGAAAAGGACTGTGACTCCGACGTCCGTTATCGGCACTCCTTCGACGGCATTGCTGATCTTCATATGGGCCTCAAAACCCTGGCGCTCGAAGGAGGCCTCCTGGCTTATGGTCAGCTGGACCTGCGCGCAAAGTGTCGTTGAATCCTCAGCATGGACGGTGGAAGCGAAGAGGAGGATCAGAAGAGAGAGGGAAATGGCCAGAATGGTTGCAGTCCTAGACATGATTCTCGGAATATTCATCACATGCCACCCCCCTGCTTTACATCAATATCACAACTGCAGCAACAGCAAAAAACCGCAATACGCAACCAGAAGACAAAAACGAAAACTTCAGTATTATATGACTGTACCGCCTGTTGTCAAGTGTATTAACTGACGAGAACCTATTTTTTCTTTAAATCAGTTTCCTTCTTTTCGGTATCCTTGACAACCTGTCCGGCCGCCCGTATCTCGATTTCGCTCCAGCCTGCGGGCTGGATCACGGGAACCTTGATCAGGGTTTTCATGGAGTCGTATTCCGGGCCTATCTGCACTTCGACGGCAATCTGGAATTCCGTATCCGATACGCCCTTGAGAATCGCACGTGCCGGCTGGTTGCTCTCGACAAATGGCTGCCCAAGGGACAATTTTCTGGAATCGGCGCCCTTGATCACGAAGGTGTTTCTCCACAGCTGGCCGGGGCTGAGCTTTCCTGCATATACGAGCTTGCCCGGTTCGACATTAGCAAGCGTGGTGGCATTGCCGACTATGCTCAACTGTACAAACTTGTTGGCCGGATCGTTCGTTTCAATGTAGATGCTGCGCGTAAATTTCCCTTCGAGGGTGTATGGAGTGGTTTCGACTTCCAGGACTGCAGACGCCCCCGGAGCTATCTCCTTGCTGGAGATGTCCAGCTTGCTGCACTTGCATGTGGTCTGGATCTTGCCTATCTTCAGGATCTCATTCCCCTTGTTTGTGATTTTGAAGGATGTGCCCTTGGATTCACGCGTCTCGAATGTCCCGAGATCTGCCTGGGAATTGCCCTCTACGGATATTGTCGGGGCCGGATAGGCGCTTGCGGGAAGTAAAAGCAGGAAGGCAAAGAGCGGAATAATGAGATTGAAACTATCTTGCCCTCCAGACTTCATCTTGCGAGAACCCCATATTTGGAAAGATATGTCTTCCAGCCCTTCCCCGACACCGATACAGATGGCTACAGCTTGAAAGTGCCGTGGCGTATTATATATTGGTAAATTAAATCAAATGACTGTCATTGCAATTTAATAATTATGAAAATGAGGTTTTTTATCCTATCAGGTACAGGAATATCAGGTTGTCGCGTGGGTGATGCCGTCCTTCCGGGATCCCTCCTGCGATTACTTCCGTTGTCTTTTTGCCGGGGGATCGGGACGCTGGCCGCGATGTCCTTCATTCTCTCATTGCACACCTCCGTCCTTGCAGCTGATGACAAGCCTCTTCAACCGTCATTTCTAAAGTCCCGCACCGCAAGCTTCGATAAGATCCCCTTGTCCGATACAGGAGCAATCAAGCTTGAAATCGAAAACACCGGAGCGGCCGATGTCGGAATAGACAAGGTTCTTTCTTCAGATCCGCAGGTAGTCATTGCCGATTTCCCGGCGAAGGTCCCGAAAGGAAAGTCCGGCACCATCAGCATTGTCATCTGGCCCAGGCAGGCTTCGAAGATAGATTCCAAGGTCGAGATATTCTACGGGGACGGGACAAAGGAGGCGGCCAAGGTGACTGGAGAGATAGTTTCACCCGAGGAAAAGACTGGCACGGGATCCTTGTCCGAGGAGAAAATCCTGATTTCCGTGGAGAAGTTCTCCGAGCTTGTCGGATCCAGACAGGATGTCGTCGTCGTGGACACAAGGAATGCCGAAGAGTTCAAGGAATACAGGATAAAGGATTCGATCAATATGCCTGTGCAGTCGATCAGGGGCTCGAAATGGCTTGAGAAGAAGAAAATAGTCCTGGTAGACAACGGATTCGACCGGCATCCGCTCGTGGAGGCGGCCTCATTGCTTTCCAAGACCGGATTCGACGTCCTTGTATTGGACGGCGGAATAAACGCCTGGTGGAGGTCCGGACATGAAATCTACGGCTATCCGAAGCTGATGTCGGTCTCAGGCATATCGCCGGCCCAGCTTTTCCTCTGCGCGCACAGGAAGGGCGTAGTGATTGTCAACCTCGCAGGCGGCGCGACAGGAAGTGAAATCCTTGACAAGATGCCTTCCTTTGAAGTATCCCTGGCAGGCAAGGAGCAGTTCATCGGCGAATGGAAGAAGGCATATGAAAAGACGCCCCCTTCCAGAATAGTGATCTGCGACAACGACGAGAAAAAATATCTTCTTGTTGACTCATACCTCAGGGAGATAGGCGTGAAGAATGTCTTCTACCTGGACGGCGGCATAAACGCATTCAAGCTCTACGTCCGGAAATTCGTGTCCGGAAAAAAAACAGAATTTGTAACGAGCCTGACGGACTGCGGATGCAAATGATCCTGTCAGGCAGACGTGGGCTGTAAAAAAAACCGGGGGAAATCTTCTTTATGGCAGTAAACGGCTTCGGCAAGGCGGTGCGAATGATCAGCAAATGCTTGCTTGCGCTTTCCATTTTGGCGCTGGCCTCATGCGGGACGGAAAGGACAGCGACAGTATCCGTCTTGCCAGACATCCCTTCAGCGGAAGGGAAAAACAGTTCCACAGTCAGGAACATCTCGTATTCATTCACGCTCGAAAACACTACAAACAGACCTTTGCCGAAGGTTGATTTCTGGACTTTTGCGCCGATTGGGCTGGACGATGCTAAAAAGGGCTCGGGAATCTCCTCCTCTTATAGATACGAGGCACTCGGTGACGAACTCGGCAATACGATTCTGCACTTTGTGTTCCAGGATGTCGCGCCTTTCCAGAAGATAGTGTTGACCATCAAGGTGCAGGTGCCGCTCTCAGGCCTGACACCGTCGGATGCAACCTGCCCTCCGGAACGTTTCCTTAAGCCTGAAAAGAACATCGAATCCGATGCGCCCGAGATAATCCGGCTTGCTGGAACCCTCGGAAATCCCAGGAAGGTCTATGAATGGGTCTCCGGCAACATTGCCTATGAAGGTTATTCCCCCCAGGAAAAAGGCGCCATGTACGCCCTGCGCAACAGGAAGGGCGACTGTACCGAGTCCGCCTTCCTCTTCACGGCCCTGTGCAGGGCTTCCGGAATTCCCTCGAGGACAATTGGTGGTTATGTCTGTTCCAAGGATGCCGTGATCTCAACCTCTTCCTACCATAACTGGGCTGAATACCGGGAAAACGGATCATGGCATATTGCAGATCCCCAGAAGAGGATATTCGACGGAAAAAGAGAGCAGTTCATTGCAACCAATATTCTCGGTTCCGCTCCGGATTCGCCAATGTCCGGGTTCAGCCGGTTCCGCATCCTCGGCGATGGAATGAAGGCGGAAATGCACTGATGTCCGCCGGGAGATGCCAGTACGCCTGCGGATAATTCTGCGTGGCATGGTTAAGCATGCGAGTGCGTAAAATATGAAAATGATTTCCATAGTATTTATCCTTCTGCTTGCTTTAACGGGGGCTCAGGCATCCGGCACTTCCGTGGAGGATGGGAATGGCGATGCTCCTGCCATGGTGATAATCGAATATTTTTACCAGCCGGGATGCGCAGAATGCGAACTCATAAGCAAGTTCACTATACCTTCGCTCGATGACAGATATTCCGGCAGATACCGCCTGACCCAGTTCGATATCGGGAAAAAGGAGAATTTCATAAGGCTGGCATACTACCAGGAGAAGCTTGGCATCACGGCGAACGAGCCGGTATGCATGATCCTGAACAGAAAGTATCCTTTTAACGGATATAAGGAGATAGAACGCGGAATGCCGGCGAAAATAAATGAAATCCTCTCCAACGGGGAAGAGCCGGCCAAGGACGAATATGCGCCGGCCAATGCCAGAAAGATCATGGAAGGGAGGAGCGGCAAAATTACAGTTGCGGCGGTATCGGCCGCCGGTCTTGTCGACGGGATAAATCCTTGTGTCTTTTCAACGCTTGTATTCTTCATGAGCGTCCTTGCGGTCTCCGGAGTGAAAGGCAGGAGGCTTCTTTTTTTCGGTCTGATCTACTGCCTTACCTGTTTCATCACATACTTTCTGCTCGGTCTCGGAATACTGAGGTTCATAAAGATATTCTATGGATATGAAATGATGAGGACGATCTTGAACCGGGGAATGTTCGCCGTCCTGCTGGTGTTCGCGATCATATCTTTTAGGGACGCCTGGATCTTCAGGAAGACAGGCAATGCCGGTGGAGTCCTGCTGCAGCTGCCCGAGTCATTGAAAAAAAGAATCCATAATATCATAAAGAAAGGCACGCATTTCAGATATCTCGCCACAGGTGCGCTTGTGACAGGATTCCTGGTCACACTCATTGAAAGCGTCTGCACCGGGCAGGTCTATGTCCCGGCCCTGGCCCTGATGGCCAAGCAGGATGCGTCATCCCTGAAATGGATATTCTATCTTCTCCTGTATAACGTAATGTTCATAATCCCGCTGATCGCGGTGTTTGCAGCAGCGTATCTGGGAACAGGACTTGCCACAATGCGCAACTGGTCGAAGCGGGACGTTGTGATCGGCAAGATCGCCATGGGCATATTTTTCGTAATTCTTGCTGTGATCATGCTGCTGGTGTGATTCCCGGTCGCTGCATGGAAAAGAAACCACTGATATGTATATTGAAAGCAAAGGAACCTGATCATGAAGACAATCGACTGGTACCTCCTCGTAAGGGACATCATGGAGTTGAAGTGCATGAACCAGCAGGAGCTGGCCGCCGCATGCGGCATAAGCCAGCAGTCTGTTTCGTTATGGAAGAACGAGATCAGGAATCCCGGAATCCGCACAAAGCAGAAGCTGCTCGCGTTCGCCAGGAAGGAGAACATGGACATGCGCAGGTACGAGTCAGACAGCGCAAGGGATGCCATAGGCAACTGGCTTGAAGGAAGCGGAGCCCAGGAGATGCTGAAGCTCTTCGAGCTCTACCGGAAGATGGACCGCCACGGAAGGATGGAACTCCTGGAATACGCTAAAAAACTGAAAAGGCGGGACAGATGAAATCATCCTCATTGATCTTCCTCTGCATCATCATCGCACTGCTCGCAGGCTGTGCGACCTACGAGGAGAGCCCCGCGCGCCGCTATCTCGACGTTCCGGAATACAAGCTCTCCCTGAAGCGCCTCCTCTACCCCTTCGCCCAGCAGGAGGTGGGCGCCCTGCTGCAGCTCACCGGCGCGCAGAAGCAGGCCCTGCAGAAGGTTTTCACGACCATGCCCGAGGCGATGCCCGGATATGCGGAGCTGGCCAGGGAACGGCATGACACGATATTCGCTCCGGGCGGCATGACCAGCGAGGCCAATCTCGCCTACAGGAAGCAGTGGCAGCTGCGCAAGGGCAGGCTGGTCTACTCCTTTTATGAAAACGGCATCAACTCCGTACTGACGCAGGAGCAGAAGGACGTACTGAGGAGGATCGAGCTGCAGACCCGCGGCCCGCTGCTGGTCAACTACGATGAAAGGCTCGCCGCACAACTGGAGATTTCCGACAACCAGAAGATAAGCATTAAGACCGTCGTCGATGACTGGGACAGGCGGCTCTACGTGCCCAGGAAGAGGGTCGGCGGCCTTATATTCCTGAAGGAAAGGGTCACCGACGAGGAGTCTATAAAACTGGAGAAGGAGCAGATTGCGCTGCTGGTGAAGATCAAGGGCATGCTCATTGAAAGGGACCAGGCGGTCGCAGCATGCCTGAGTTCCGCTCAGCTGAAGAGGCTCAAGGATCTCGAGGGGCCGCAGGTCAGGATAGGCTGGCGCGGCGTGGCCGACACCCAGTTCGTGATGTCCGACGAGCTGTACCGCTGGAATCCCAACAATCCCGGGACGGACTTCGAGTTCAGGGAGCCCATGGCGGCGCCATGAAGAAGCTCCCTCTTGCAGACGGCATGGCTGACCAGGCCGGCCTTCCGGCATTCACTTCTTCAGCTCGAAGGTGACATTGACATTCGCCCTTATGGATATCTTCCCGAGTGCGATGCTCTCCGAGATCTCGCCGGAGCCGCCCTGCACGTTCTGCACCACGTTCTGCGACATGCCGCCCTGCCCGCGGCCATAGCCCCAGCCCGACCAGCTCGAATAGTACCACCACGGGGTTCCATAGCTGTTCTCGCTGATCTGCACGGGCATCCCGACCGACTGCCCCAGCACTTCCGCCATCTTCACGGCCTTCTCCTTCGCCGCCTTGAGCGCAAGCTCCCTGGCCTGTTCGCGGTACTTCTTCAGCTCGGTGGTCTGGAAGTCGATCCCGTGGATGTAGTTCACCCCGGCCTGCAGGACCCTGGTGACGACCTCCTCGACCTTGTTTGCCTGTTTCAGCGTCACGGCAAGCGTGTTCCTTACGAAGTAGCCGTGGAAGTCCTCCCTGGTGTAGTTGTTGCCGTACCTCGGCTCGATCGATAGGTTGTCAGTCTGGATATCCTTGTCGGCAATGCCGGACTCCCTGAGCACGGCAATGGTCTTCTTCATGATGTCGTTGTTCTGCTGCTTGGCGGCCATGATGTCCTTGTCCTTGGTTTCAATCCCGAGCGAGATTACGATCTTGTCCGGCTCCACGTTGACCACGGCCTCACCGCCGACGGTGATCTTCGGGCGGTCGTCGTACATCTGCGGCTGCTGCGCCATGAGCGGGCATACAGCCATTGCTGCGAGGATTGCGGCCAGTGCTTTTGCTTTCATGGGATCTCCTTGCGTTGAATAGTTCTGGTTGCGCGGGGCGGGATGCTCCGCGCTTCAGATGATAAGACGCAGGCGATGGATATTTATTAGGAGGGTTTTGAAAATATCACCTGTTTTACAGCGGAGGAGACTGCATTGGACTCCTTCCATCACCTCTCCAGTCCGCCGGAAATCCTGCACATTAGCCTGACATCTGGGCAACCTTGCCAAGAAGTTACCTTTCCTGTTATCCCCTACCCTCAGCTTCTGCCCACTTCTGTATGCTATTAAATACTCCTGAAAGAATTCCCATAAGCACTCTCCCACGGGTTTGTGTTTGCTATCTTTTTTACGCAAAATTAAAATAGCACGGAATTCTCTCAGCTCTTATTTCATCTTCGTAACTTTGAACTCACCTCATATATAAATCGATAAGGCCAGCGTTGTAGTCATTGCGTATGCTGTTTGTAAATTCAACGTGTCCATCCATAAAAGTCAGATTACAGCTTCTGTTATGCCGGTACATCGGCGGGTACTGTCCAGTAATATCAATACTGTTGAACTGCCATATGCCGGGAGTGTCGGCAAATGTCAAGACTTTACTCGCATTGTTGGCCTTGGTTATTGGCAGCCAATCTCCTCCGTTGAAGTTAGTGCTACACCAGCTATAGCCTATGCCCAACTTCTCTCCGGGCGGGTTAAGGAAGTATTCGCTATACCATTTCGGACAGAAGAAGACTGGCGAGGAGGGATATTGTTCACTTGGGGCAAACGATGAAGAGCAAACGGTGTCGCTGTTCAGATACTGCCCGAGATATATCGCCGAGTCCCATCTCAACCAAGCAGGACTCCTCGTCACCCCTTTCCAGGTAAAACTGTCAAAACGCACAGTGTTAGGTGGAAAGCGATCCTGGAAATCCCCCGCGTACATCAAACAACCTGTGCCTAACTGTTTCATGTTGGACTTGCACGTTATGCTCAAGGCGCTTTCCCTCGCCATCTGCAATGCTGGCAGGAGAAGAGCTGCAAGGATTGTGATAATCGCAATCACCACCAACAGTTCGATAAGCGTAAATGCTTTTCGAACTTGCCTTCGCTCCGGATAGAACTGTCCGTTAGCTACGGCTGGCACAGCGAGCAGCTCTATGATGGTAAATCTATTTTTTATTAACTTCATTTCGCACTCCGCTGTTATTTTGTCCGCATTCGTGTTTAAACCGCATCACCTTTTAAGAAATCTAATTGCTGATAAAAATTGTCTTACAAGCGATTTTCGGGGGTTGAAAATCAGGTTTAAGACATAGCTACTCCCGTTAAATTTATACTCTTTTCCCAGCTCTTCCGAGAGGACAGGCTTGGAGGCATCGTTCAACCTGTGTATCGGAATGGTTGGGATTGCAATAGCAAAGCCTTTGGATAGGATCCTTTTTGTCACGGGCTACCTTCCTGGAGTTGTCATCAAGCTTGTCTGGAATCGGAAGCGCTGGAAGTTTCCAACCTAATAAATCGGAACCCTCTCCGGCGATCATCCCAAGAGATCTTGCCCATTCGCAACGGACCTTGTTCCTTTCAAACACAGGATAACTCCTGCCAGCAGAGATCTTCATTTCGACCGCCTTTTCCGTATCAATCGCCTTTACGCGGCATTTTTCCGCGCACGCAACGCAACCTTCGGGGCATACAGGCTCCTTCGAAATTATTTTTTTCTCCGGTAAATCGGCGCTTGTAACAACGAAGGCCAGACGCTGGCGCGGACCAAACTGCGAGGTGATAAGAAGACCGCTTTTACCCAAGATGCCAAGTCCGGCTGCAGCCGCAAAAGGCGATTGCGCGTGAAGGTCGGGAACTTTAGCTCCATAAAACGAGGATCTTCCAATTGCACTAGAATCCAACTCGAGCAAGGGCAAGGCAAAATGACCTTTAGCTGCCAGCGACGAAGCAATGTCATGGGCTGCCCAAAATGCCTCTTTTGTCGCATGATAACTCACATATTGATAAGAAACAGAGCATTCGGCCTCCTGGAGTCCGGCGAGTTCGACTACCCTTTCCGGCATCTCGACTGCAATGGCGATCAGTGTCCTGCCTTGAGGAATCAGCTTCTGCAGCTCTTTTCCCGTGGGAAATTCAAGGCTTCTGAGCTTTGCCATACCAATAAGATCAACGTGGGGCAGGCGTCCGACGGTGGAAGAGACGATATCCTGCGGAGCAATGTCATCAAGCTCACCGGGGATTGATATGATCTCCTCGCTTAAAGATGCATTGCAGACCACAGACTCCAATGTAAGACAGCTGCTTTGTCCCTCTGCCGGGTATTTGAATTTGTCGGCCCATCCGGCAAGTTTTGCGGCTTGGCCACTGAATCCTGACTGCCCCCATGTCTGCATAGCCTCAAGACCTGAGTCGTCAAATTGTCGGGCAATGTCGAGGATTCCAGCCATCATTCGACCTCTTGCCATAGAGAAGGCAGTATCGTTTTTTTGAGCCAGCAGTCCGTCTTTTGAAAGGCATATTGGGATCTCGCGACCAAGAGTGACAACCCACCGGAATGTCTTGAAAAGATCTTCCGTGCGGAACCCTTCATAGAATCCGTCCTTGAGATTTTCAAATGATGAGATCGGCTGGATGGCGCATCTGTCGGCTCCGCAAGCCTTTGCTTTTTCGAGTATAATGTTTCTTAGCTCGTTCGCGCTTAGACTCAGCGAAGTTTTCCTGCGTCTGGGCCCTGAAGTATATTTCTTGTCCCATTGCCTTACAGGTTCGGACATGCAATATTTGAAAGATGAGCACATATAGCCCGCACCGCCAACTCCTGTGCGCTTGACTCCGTCTTCCATCGCGTCATAGATTTCCTGTTCGCCGAGATTTTCCTGCTTTGCCAGATGGTTCATGTCCAAATGGCATTGCTCGCCCCAGAAACAGCGCCAGCGGTTGACGTTTGCATATTCAAACTTCTTGCTTTCGATGCTGAAACTTATGGTTTTGGGTTCCAGCAGATATTCCGGCTTGTAGTTCATCCCCCAGCATGCTTTTTCGCATTGTTTGCAGCGGTCGCAGAGGGATTCTCCATTATAGAGCGGATCGGCTAAAAGCGGTGCGGATGTGATGACCGAAATGATCCTCTGGCGCGGGCCGTATTTCGGTGACATGACCATTCCGTGCCAGCCATATTCTCCAAGTCCGGCGGCGACAAAAGCGTTCATATGGCTGAACGATGCCGCGTGATCATAATTGACATCCTTGTATTTGCGGTGACGCCAGTAGAAGGTGCAGGAGAGAGGCACGGCGGCATATCCCTGTTTTTCCACGAATCGCGCCACCCTCAGGGCCATGGTGTCAAGCTTGGGTATCATGCCTATCTGGAATCCTCCTGAATAATTGCTGTTCGGTTCCGAGCCCCATTCGACGGAGGCGTCGGGATGGTGAATCGCCATGACAATTACGGTCCTGGCCTCCGGCAGATGCGCCTGTGGCCGCAGCATGTGTGGAGCACCTTCATACCGTGACACAGGCGCTATTCCGACAAGGTCTGCCCCTTCCTGTAACGCATAACTCTTCACTGAATCAGTAAACTCCTTCATGTCTTTTGCTTTCATGCTTGCAATCCTTCCTATTAAATGGTAATATTGTATCACGTCTATAACACAAGATATTATTTTGTCAGAGATAACACAACGGTAATAATGTTTCATCTATGGGTAATAATGTATCAAGAATAAGTGAAATGTTCCTGCTTCGGACGGATCCCATCAGCCCAGGTGTACCGCTGGGACTTCGTTCTGTCGGACGTGCGTTCTTCCCACCGGGCATGAGCAGTGGACTAAGGACAATTGATTTTGTGCAGATACTGTGGACTGTGCAGGGGGAAGGATCAGTTCTAATCGGGAAAAAGGATTATCCGGTTGGAACAGGCTGCATCGCAGTTTGTTTTCCTGACAGCCCACACAGGCTGACAGCGGGCAAGAAGGCGTGGGTATATCGCTGGTTCACGGTTGACGGAACTTATGCAGAAGCCCTAATTACAGCATTCCAAATCCCCCGGCATCCCTTTTTTGCAGGACCGTGTCCGGAAAATAGATTCTCCACTCTTGCGACATATATCAGGAATCCTTCTCCAGCCGGGGAAAAGTCCGCAAGCGGGGAAGCCTACCGGTTCATTGCAGATATCGCCTACAGGAGTTCCAGGAAGAAAAGAAAAATCGGAGGATGCCAGACAGAATTGCCATTGGCAGAAATAGCCGCAGGCATCTCCTGTCCTGATCTGAATGTCCACGCGCTGGCCGAAAGGGCGGGTCAAAGCCGTTGCACCTTGCACCGGAAGTTCAAGGCCGAACTCGGTATGTCCCCGAAGAAATATCTCGATTCAATCCGTCTACAGAAGGCTCTTGCACTGCTGAGGGAGACCAACAGTCCGATATCAGCCGTGGCGCGCGCGTGTGGCTTTGCCAGCGCAAATTATCTTGCCAAGTTCTTAATGAGGAAAAAGAAGCTTACTCCTTCACAGTTCCGGAACGCCAGGCATATCTAGTGCGCGTGTCCAGGGAATTCAATTGCCTCAATAATCCACTTTTTCTTACAGCCCAGTCCGCCGGAATTCCCTTACATTGTCTGACATCTGGGCGAAGTTGCCCAGAAGTCATCCTGCTCACAGGACGGGAAGTACCCTACATGAGGAGTAATCCCTTCTGCGCCCTATCTCCAGATTGAGCATGAGATAGGGGATGATATTTGTAAAAGCATTCCACGCATATAACTTGATCAGACATACGGAACCTTCCCTCCCCCGCCTTCAGTCCTCTCCCGCATCGAGAGCATTTTTCTTCATACGTGTCTTCTTTATTATCAGATTCTCCCATGATGCTTACCTTTTAAAATCTTCCCTTTCATACCGAACATCGCCTCTCCTGCCCTCAATCCTGAGAATGAACTCAAGCACCTTCCTGTCGTCCATGTCTAAAACATCTGCTTTCATCAGCTCATTGAATGACTTGCCGGCTAAATCCTCCGCGCGCAGATCATTGCTTGCTTTTGCGGAACGAAAATGCCTGAGGCATGAACCAAGATTATCGACTGCATTGAAGAACTTGCCCATATTTAAAATCTCATAAGCTCAATTATCATTCCCGGGACTTCAATCATTTTTATCATATTATTTCTCCAATATCTTATATAGGTTGACCGTGATCTTCTCTATCTCCGGCAAAGAGAGGGGCCTCCTGGCAAATCCACAGAGGATTCTTGTGCCATTCACATTGGCTAAACGTCCAGAACACATGATCCGCGCATCATCCACGCTGTCTGTAACAGAACCTTGCTCTATCTGGCAGGCTATATCGCCGACAATGTGCCCCATCGCATTCCCCATAAGAGGGGATATATAGGAGTAGTTGGTCGCCTTGAATGCCAAAGCGTCTCTTTCAGCCTGGGTTCCATGTCTATCATATCCGGCGGGTGACTGGAATGTCCCTATCTGCAGGTACAAGTTTCCGGCATTGGTATATGGATATGCTATGTTCTCAGGAACGGGCCTTCTAAGGTTCAGTTTCTCCAGCCAGATCTGTTCGGTCCACACAAGCCCCAGCGCCTTTTCACCATATGTGAACTTGTTATTCAGCAGTTGTATGTCATATCCGGCATATGCCCTGTTGGAAGTGTGGTTTACCATGGTGGTGCCGGCAAACGGCCTGCCTATGAACAAGTTGCTGCCGTCCTTGCTGGACGCCATTAGATTGGTCATCCCCGTACCATCGTGGTCGAATCCCAGCGCCAATGAACAATTGGTGCACAGTTTCTGTTCGCCTTTGAAGTCAAGAACGGAACCATTCCCCTGTGCAATCCATTGGCCGAGAGAGTTGCCCAAGGACTTCGGACTTCTCCAATGCACTGACATTATCGAGCCGGTTGACTGTCCGGCAAAGTATGTGCTTTTTGAGTCGAATACATTGGCGTAATTCAGTTCATCATCGGTGTTCAATCCATGGAGCCCTATGTCGGGGATCGTGTGGTCATATGTCCATGCAGGATATTTTGTCCTCCCGTAGTAGGTCACAGGTTCAGTGGTGTTCAGCTCAAATACAATCTTCCCCTTCTTGCCTGAAACCGTATATGTTTTTGTATCGAGATCCCTGAAATCCACTATCTCATCAAACAACTCCTCGATCTGTGATCTGGTGGCAAGCTGATGCTGCTGTCCGGCAGCCCCCAATTTTGTCATCAGGAAGAATCTTTCTAAATCTGCAAGTGTGGAGGTAACAATCACACCACCAAACAAAATCCTTGCTTTGCCGAGGTTGTTTATTTCCCCGGAAGCTGTTATTCCTGCACCAATAACCAGCCTGCCATTGCCGAATTTGTCATTAGTATTAGCCTTTATAATTGCATCTGTAAGAGCCTTGCTGCACTGCAGCCTGCCAAAATCATATGCCTTCAGGCGATCAGCAGACATACCAAAAGCCAGAACCCTCTGCCCGTATTGTTTGATTACAGGATGATTGCCAGTTGTTGGAAATGCTGAAATGCTTCCGGCTGGACTGATGTTGGACCTGTTCAAATAGAAGACATATCCTCCCACCATCGTCCTATAGTTGAGACTGCCCGATTTATTGCCGTAGCTCAGGTAATACTCTTCTCCTGTATCGCAGCCTCTTACTATTGGATCGTTTACATTGTTCCCTTTGCGAAGCAGGCTTGAGAACAACGGTATGATTTCAAGGCCAGATTCCACAGTAATTCCAGAATCCTGCAGACTCAGGCATGCTCCATTTTCGAGCCTTGCCCCTATACCACCAACATCCATCATTGACAGTAATCCTGTCTTGGGATCCCAGCTGCAGCCAAATCTCGATATGGCTCCATCCTTGATTAAATAGGCAATGCCAACTTCCGCCAGCAGAAGTTTTCCTGATTTTTTCTGGTCCATGAAATAAACCACCGAGACATCGCCACGGCCTGCCCATTTTTTTACTGCGTCCAATTCAAAATAACCATCACCGTCAAATCCGTAATCGGCTTCCACCCCGTCCGTTAATCTTTTAAGGCGCACCGTGCGACCTGTGTATCCCTGTACAAGCCTATCAAATCCAAAAGCCAGCTGCACTTTTGACAATACGCTTGCAGGAACTGGAGGATCAAGAACAACGCGTTCATCCTTTTTAATTCCATGGATATCCCCTCTGCTTTTCTCTTCCTTTTCTATATTGCTCACTGCACTGCCAGGCTTCTGAATTCGGATTTCTTCATTTGCTCCCTCAGATCTTGGAACTTGGCTTTCAACTGCGATGAGGGTAAATATTTCTGTCATTATTATAAAACACGTAGTAATAATCAGGGCAGCAAGTGGATTAATTTTTAAATTCATGAGCATTAATTTAAGTTTTATTTTATGATATAGCTGTTCAGTTCAATTGGCCCTGCCTCAATTCTAAATGAAATTTTCCCAACCTTGATTTCCATATCCACTTTGTTTCCCGTCACAAGATCAGTCACAGTCTCCGAGCCTTTCCAGGTTCCAGGTATAGTGATTGCCAATTCCGTGGACTTGTATCCCTTATGTCCTACCCCGAGATAAATTCCGTTCTTGGTATCGTATGTCCTTACTTTTATGTCTGGATTGCCAATATCCACGTCAGTTCCCTTTATGGCTGGCAGTGCCAGATAGGCTTGAGCAAAACGGCGGTGGGCGTCGGCAAATCCGCGTCCATAGGTATATGACGTGAACGTCAGCACGTTCGCATCACCGTAAAACCACGCCCACAGTTCAAAAGCCATGCTGAATGCCGGACCTGCAGGAGTCAGCATGCTACCCTCGAACTTGCTGTACTGGCAGAACTTGGCTATTACTTCCTCATAGAGCACCATGTGGCTCACGGCAAGCCCACTGCCTGTTTCAAAATACTTGAGATACTCCGGATTGTCCGCGCAGTATCTCAGTGATACAGGAGCCAGATAGTTTATTCCTGAAATATTCTTAAGCAGATCGGGCCTGGCTTTATTATGTGCCGGGCTCATATTTTTAAGTTTATCCAATAAATCTGCACTGGAAAATTTCCTGAAATGCTCAAGTTCCTTCTCATAGATGACATTCTTCCTGCTGTTGTCGTACAGCATGGCCCATTCGTCCGAGTTCGTCGGGCCCCGAATGTTCATGGTCCAGTTGTCCCCGTCCCAGTTGTAGTAGAACAGCTTCATGTCGGGCCTATATGATTGGAGTTTCTTCTCTATTTTCGTGAGGAAGTCCGCTTTTTTCCTCTGCCACCATTCTTCATATTTTGGAAATATGTTCTTTGATGATGCCCACTTGGCAATTTCTGCGGGAGTTTTAACGGCTGCAGGGAATTTCTCGCCTGTCTCACTGCAGAAGAGCTCCACGTCAAACTTGCTGAATCCCATCTGGAGGCGTCCACAGCGGCTCCTGAAGAAAATTCCGCATAGTTGGGGATATTCCTTGTAATATCTCCCGACCAGTTCATCAATCAGCTGCGAAACCTCCTCCCAGGTCGCTGGATGGAGAATATCCGCCCCCCAGTCGGAAAACCGTACTGGTTTTGCAATTTTGCCGTTCGGGTCAATTACTTTTGCCTCATCTGGGAGCAAGCTGGAACCGCCATATTCAATCCGGGGTGCCATTTTTATTCCTGCCTTGGCGGTCGCTTCAAGGAAACGCTGATATACGAGATGTTCCTTGCCGTCCCTGGCGACTGCAGCCCATCCGAAAGGTTCCATGTTATTGTAACCGAGCTTAGTATCCCAGTAGGCCATGAACTGCCATTTGAGTATTACGGGAGATATCATGTTCAGTCCCATGAACCTCGACATCTCGGAGACTCCTTCGGGATCTATCCGGGGTTCGCGTTCCCAATCCGCCGCAAGTATCCTCTGGGGAAGCCCCTCAGGAAAATTTATTCGGGGGTAATGCTCCTTAGGATTTCCTATTTCATAGAGCTTTATTTCAGCAACAGCCGGCCCTCCCTTGAACTGGCTCTTCGGATATCCCCTGAAAGCCCCATTCGTATCCATGAAGAAGACCCAGAACCCGCGCCCGGAGGGATTGTCCCCGTAGAAGCCCCACTGCCCGTAAGTAGTGTCATCCAAGGCGACAATATTGTCATAATTTTCATATTTCCCGCTCAACGGGTAATTGTCGAACGGATCTTCCGGGGAAACTCCGTTCTTCCAGCCGGGACAGGAGAAGTTCCAGCCCGTTTCAATCTGCATGGGGACATACCGGGGCTTGTCCTCGGGATATACGACTCTTAAAAGATACAGGCTTCCTGGCTTCAGCTGTCCGCGCCCAATCCTGTAGCCGAACCATTCACTGTTACCCGCTGTTCGGCATTTCCTGCCAAGTATTTCCTCGACATCAATGCCTTTTATCCAATTGTAGTAGTATAGGCTTCCCAGCCAACGCCCCCAGTTTATGCCGCCTTCCTTGTATGGATGATCGTCTTTCTCGGGATCTGCCGCGCAATCGATCCTATCAACAAGCCTGAGCCTGCCGTAGGGAGTCTCCTCGAATGCCTCCTGGAGCGGTGCGAGTTCTTTTGCGTCCCTGCTGGCATATGATATGTTGCTGATGCGCCCCCCTCCTGTGAAGACGACGTTGCCGTCGGCGTCCTTCAGGACCGCGAGATATTCGAAGAATTCAGAATAGTACAGCTGCCTTGTTCCTTCCTTGTCCAACCTTATAGTTCCAACAAGCATCCCGTCCTGGTTTTTCACAACTGGTACTTCGCCTGTCTGCAGCCGGCGGAAATTATAGTCTATAAGGTCGTATTTGAGCTTAAGCCCATCTGGAAGCTCAATCATATTGCCGGGAAACTGAAATGATATTTCCATGGAAGACGGCGGTCGTATTCCGAAATCAAATGTCTGCGGCGGCTCCGGCTCACCCTCGGTTTTCAGGACGACGGACAATATTCCTGGCACAATCTCCGGAACCTCGAGTATGGTGGTCCTGCTATTCTCAAGGCACAGGCTTATCTGGTTCAGCGCTCCATATCTTATGTTTTTTACCGTTATGAAGAAACTCTTGTTTACAGACTGCTGCGGACACTTTTCGCCGTTGAACCACAAGGCGCCCCTGACAGGATTCCTGCAGGTGAATTCCAGAGGCATCCCCTGCCATTCGGCAGGAATGAAGATATTCCTCCTGATCCATGTCCTGTCGGCAGGCTCGATCCCCTGTGTCTTCCATTTTCCGCCTGCAATTATGGAACTCCAGGAGGAATCATTGAAATCGGCCTTGAACCAACCATTTTTTTCTCCTTCGTTATTTTTATCTGGACAGCAGTTCCAGAAATCTCCGAGACTGACCGGTGAAAAATCTATCCTGGAGAAAGCCTTGGACATCCTGAAGCTTCCGACCTTGAAATCAGAAAACGAAATTTTCCCGGGTGTCCTGAGGGAGTTGCTCAAGGTAGTGATGTTCAATTCGCCGATGCCTCTGAGGTTCTCGAGCCTCGGGTATGGTGGACGGGGATGATAGCCCGCAAGATAGAACATCGAAAACGGGAGGACCGCTTTTCTCCATTTCCCAGGCAATATGGCGACTCTGCCCCTATAGGTTGAATTTCCTCTTGGGAGGTCAATGAAAACATCCCCCTGGGTTTCTTCAGCATTGTACCAGAAGGATATATAGCCGTAACCATGTACATCCCATACATCGCCATTTTCATTCTTCTCCAGCGGACATGTGAGTCTTTCACTTGAGGCCTGGGGAAAACCTATTTCCGCAACCAGTACGTTTTTTCCGTTGAACGCATTCTCCTGGAATGATGTTTTGATGCGGCTGTTGCCTACATGGCCATGACTTTTCCATCTGCCGATATTCCTGCTCTCGTTGCATGAGAGTTCCATTTCAGGGACTGATTCATCCTGGTTGCCTTTCTTCATGGCCGACCTCGGAGGATTTTGAACAACAAGTTCGGCCCTGCCTTCAGTTAATCCCCCGCTTCCCGTATGGTCTTCAACTCTTATGGCTATAAGATTCTCTCCTACTAGATTAATTATGTTACCGGGGATCTTGTAGGCCCGTCTTACAAGCGGCGCCTTATTAAGACCTCCTATCCTAGTTCCATTTATAAAAGTGTCATCAGTATCGTCAGCACACGGAAGCATTATAACGATTTCTTTCCCACGCCAGTCCGCAGGAACTGTAAACTTATGCCGGTACCAGGCAACTCCATCATAATCATATCCCTGTTTTTCCCATGACATCGGAACCTTAATGGCTTTCCATGAGGAATCATCCAGACCAGGCTTGTCCCATCCCTCCTTGAGCCCGATATTTTCCTTGTCCGGTTTGAACTGCCAATCCCCCTTTACTTCAACTTTTACCTGAGCTGGAACAGCGGTATCTCCTTCGGCTCCAAATGAAAGATTTGCCGCACCCGGCAACAGGGACAGTGAAAGCATGGATACAATTATTGTACTGGAAAAGAAAAAACATTTCATCGTAAAGGCTCCTTGATTCCTATGAAAATATCAGGCCCATTCACACACAGATTTTACAGTTCAATTCGTTCGACGGTATTGTTCCTGCGGGAGCGTTCAGCGGCAAATGCCATCATGTGGCTCTCAAGGGAAACTTCAGGACCAGAGGACAGCAATGAAAAATCACGTGCCCTGACAGCCTTGACAAAATCCTTCATAAGTCCCTCATCGCCACCACCGTGTCCTCCAGTTATGTCGCCTGATTCACGATTGACGTCGAACTCGTCCGTTCTGCCGGTCAGGAAATTTGTCACCTTAATTATATTGCCATCGCCCCTGAGACATCCGAGGCTGCCGAATATATCTGTTTCGCGGTGCATCTTCGGGGTGAAAGCAGTCATCGTGAACGATGCGGTGGTCTCGTTTTCAAAGAGCATCGAGACGATCTGGTGATCTACTACGTCGTTGTCGCATGAGTAGACACAGCGCCCGTAAGGACCTTTACGCAGGGCCTTCTCAACTCCCACTGGAGTCATCTCAGTACAAATGACGCTCAGTGGCCATCCAAAGTTGCCATCGTTTACCATTTTCATGTAAAACGCCTTTGCGGAGTACGGACATTTGTTATCGGCCAATGGACAGTCAAGACACCTGGCTTCGGCATTTTTTGGCTTGTTTTCCTTCCGAAAATGCATCAGGGAGCCGAAGCTCGATATACGAAGGCATTTCTTTCCGAGGATGAAGAGCAGGATGTCCATGTCATGGCAGGATTTGGAAAGAATCATGGGGGATGACAGTTTTTCATTGCGCCAGTTTCCCCTGACGTATGAATGGGCCTGATGCCAGAATCCAACCGGTTCAATATGCCTGACAGTGGCGATCTGGCCAAGAACTCCGCTTTCAACGATGGCCTTCATTCTCCTGAAGTACGGGGTATATCTCAGGACATGGCAAAGCGCGAAGATGCTCTTCCTGCCCCTTGCAGCTTCTGCTATTTCACGGCAGTCCGTTTCATTGCACGCCATTGGCTTTTCGAGAAGGACATCATAATTCTTCTTGATGAACGCAATGGCCGGCTCCTTATGCAGGGAATCCTGAGTCGCAACGAGAACGGCATCGGCCAGCTTTTCCTTCGCGGCCATTTCCCTCCAGTCGGAAAAGACGCTCTTCGCAGGAATCTTGTGTCTTTTCATGGCTTCATCCCTGAACCATTCTCTCGGTTCGGCAACGGCAACGACCTTCAGTTCATCCGGATGTTTCAACGCGTATGGGGCATAAGAGAGCAGTCCCCTGCTCCCAGCCCCGCAAATCGCAAGAGTAATAGGTTTTGAGCTCATAGTTAACCTTCCTAGTATTTAAGTTTAAACAACAGGTAACGCAGAATTCATCTGTCATACTTCCATCTTATGGCTATCGGGGCTCCACCCACTGGAATCTCGTCAAGTATGATTCGCTCCCCGAACTGTCCGGAGCGGACAGGAGGCGACAGTTTCACCGGCAGTTTCTCACCGGTGACCAGGTTCCTTATTTCAACAGGCATGATCCTGGGCGGACGCTCCCATATTATCTTCCCGAGAGGATCATTGAATTCACCGCCGATCCTTCCTCCCATCCAGACAAATGCCAGGATTGAATCTCCCTTGTCAAACCAGAACGCCTGAGGACTTCTTATGCGGAGGAACGGCTCCTGCGCCGGTGCCTGCCAGAAAAGGGCCGGCTTGGGATTCGTTCTTTCAACAATCAGGTTTGCGGGAGGCTTTTCCAGATGGGTCCAGCTGTCTCCGAGAAAGCCGATCAGGCGACGGACGGCATGGTATGATTGTTTTTTCTCATAATCCCTTTTTTCATTCATTATCAGCCCGAAGTTGTGCTCGCCGTTGTAGCGATCCGTCCCGTCGTCCATGAAATCGTAGATGCAGGGGGATTGGACGCCGGCAGCGAAAGCGAGGACAAGACTTCTGACAATATACGCGGCCTGTGCCTCCTGCCTGTATCCGGCAGGCCAACCGGGATGCCTTGAATGGTCGAAGGTGGAAAATCCGAATTCAGTCGCGTATGTCTTGAACCCGCGCTTGAGATGTTCCTCCGCATACCTGCGCGTCATTTCAAAGAGGGATATGAAACTATGGTCGTCGTCTGCCACCGAAACTCCATCCTGGGAACTGATGCGTCCGCCGCCGTAGGGGATAGTCTCGGGGGGAAATATCACTGGATAGGGGTGATGGCTGACACCGTCTACATGCTTGAACGACCCAGCTTCATTTTCAATCATATTGAAAAACTGCGGTTCGCCGGTGTTTGTAATAATCGGCGTTTCCGCATCCTCCTCCCGTATGTCCTTTGCGGACATGGCGAGAAGTTCGCAGAATTTATCCCTCCACAACGACGGGGATTTTCCACTCCAGCTGCCACCATACTGTTCGTAGAATCTGAAGTTCGTAGGCTCGTTCCATATCTCATATGCTATGATGTTCCTGTCCTTCAATTTCCCGGCCATGAACTTCGCATACTTGGCGAAAGCGGACGGATCAAGCGGGTTTTCATATATCGGATTTCCATAGCAGAGTAGCATGATAATGCCCAATCCCGCATCGGAGGCCTTGTCAACCCATTCCTGGTATACTTCCGGGATTTTATAAATGCCTTTCTTCTTTTCGACCTGATGCCAGTGGATTTCCTGCCGGACAATTTTTATTCCCGCCGCCTGGATGAGAGGGAGGAGATTTTCCACCTTCCAGCCGTTATCCCTGCTCTGGAAATGTGTACATACCCCCACGCACTTGTCCATGCGTTTCAAGAGATTCTTTTTCTGTCCGGAACGGTTCATTGCACTTCCCCGCCGCATGCTCCTGCCACGGAAACCGATGCAGCTTGAACATGATCCCATTTCGAGATCCTGTAGCGTTTTATCCGGCAATTTGAACGGATTTTGGCAACGCCTTTCCCAGCCGTCCGATCCCAGGACAGCTCCATCCAGCCTGAATCGCCATTCTCATAATTGAATGTTGTACCATCGTCGATGCAAAGTTTGAAAGGCTCCGGATTATCGCCAAAGGCCAAAACCGTCAAATTAAAACAGGTGTCCTTGTCTATGGATTCATTTGTACTGGACAGAGGCAGGATTGAATTTTCCTTGACAAAAATTGGGGTTTCATCAAGCTTAGGACTGATTTCATATGTGGCATTTCCCTGGAAGAATTTCCTTGTATTGAAATCAAACCACCCGCCGGACGGCAGATAGACTTCCCTCTTCTGCTGTTCTGCAAAGAGCGGAGCTGCAAGGATGCTGTCGCCGACAAGATATTCATCGTCTATCTCCCGGCATTTCAGGTCGTCAGGATAATCTAGGACAAGGGCGCGGAACGGCGGTATGCCTTCAAGATGATACCGTAAAAAAGCGGAATAGAGATAGGGGACAAGGCTCATCCTGAACTGGAATATCTTTTTCACCACAGCTATCAGGTCCTTCCGGTCTCCCATAAGCTCACCCCGCTGATTTTCCGCCCGCCTGAATTGCTTCCATGGAGGGTGGACCATCGTCCATGCATTGACCAGCGCCAGCGGGGAAAGGACTGCGGTCTGCAGACGGTGGATAAAATCCTCTTTAGAGAGCCCGTGCTTCACTTCAGGCGCCCAAAGCATTCCGGAAAAACCGCAGTTTACAAGGGCCCTCACGAATTCCCGGTGATCATACAGATCGCTGTACAGGACATACGGATAAGGGGCGGAAAAACAATGGGACGACCGGACTTCCCCGTAGCTGCGGATATTGTTCCTTATGTAGACATCGTCTATCGTCTTCTGATACAGGATTCCAAGAAGGGAATGCATCTGTTCGCCATCCATCCCTCCGGGGAAGGATGAATTCTCAGGGAACGACCACGGGGATCTTATGTAGTCGGAATTGTCGCACTCATCAAGCTTGAAGCAGGATATGCCATTCCTGACAAACTCCTTCTCGTGATAGTCCGCAAATATTTTAGCCGCCTTTGGAATTGAAAAGTCCGGAACCAGGCCGTTGAAAACAAGATAATCTCCGGAAAACGGCCTGAGCTTCCCATAGACAGGAGATGAAGGATTGACAAAGGCGTGCTCCCACAGGCTAATTTTGTATCCCAGCTCCTTCAATCCTGCCCTCAATCTGTCAGGAGACGGGAACCGCACTTTGTCCCATTCATAACTGCAGGAATATGCCTTGGACTGCCATCCCGGTTCGAGACCGAATACGTCGCAGGGAATATTGTCATTCCGGAAACTTTCACACAGCTGTATCACCTGCTCCTGGTCGAGCTTTGTATATCCCCGATAACGAATGCCAAGCGCCCATATGGGGGGGAAGCAGCCTCCGCCGGAGAAGAGGATATACCGCCGCAATGCGTCCAGCACTGTATCACCGTAAAACAAATATATGTCAATCCCCTTTGCAGAGGGGATTTCCATGACGACCTTCCTGCTTTGAGAATCCGATCCTCCATAAAGCTCCTCCGTCCTGTCGCTAAGACAACCGGCTTTGCCTCCGCCGGAATTCCTACCAGAACTTCTTTTCACATGAGTCCCGCAGTAGAAGACGGCATATCGCGCCGTGTCCACAAGGATTCCATAGCCTGCAGTTGAAAGATAATAGGGCACGGGGGCGTGGGTTTCGCCTGTATCGGATGGTGGATCCGAATTCACCCTTATCGTCCTTTTTTTGCCGTTCTGCCGGAATGATTTCATCTGTGAGCCGAATCCGTAGATGTCTTCGCCGGAGGACAGCGGAATTTCAAGCAGGCATCCCCTGCTGGTTTTTCTGAATTCAATACAGTCTATGTCAAGATGACTTTTTTTCGGGACAGGCATCGATGATAGGATTCTATCAGATGCCGGCCTTTTGAAAAAAGAAGGTGTGAATTTTTCCGGGCTGCCAAAACGGAGCCTGACAATTCCAGGATAAATATCTTCGATTTCGGATTTTTTCCCTCTCCCGTCTTTTTTCATGGCAGATTACATCCCCAGATGGTGTCGGCATTATTGAAAAATCCCCGTGCCAGATATGGAGTATCCGGAGAAACAGTCAGTCCAAACTGGAGGAAATTCTGGAGGGGGAACAGCTGGACGCTACCGTCAGTGAAGCAGAAGTTATAACCCATCCGTCCGTCCTGGGCGAAATCGTAATGCAGATTCCCTGCATCGCCTCCTATTGAATCACTGACCAGAGGCATCAGGCAACTCCTGATTCTCTTGGCATAAGCTCCATAGCCGGGGGGTTTTGAAGGTATAGCCATGGAGCCAGGCAGGGAAGGCGAATAATAATCCCGTGTCGCATATCCGATGGACGTGTTACTCGCTGGACGCCATCGGGCCTCAAAGGACCTTTCCGGCTTCCACCAGCTTTCCAGGGGACAATAGAAAATCTCCGGCTTGACCACATAATCGTTGTCATATAACACGCCCAGCCTCACCCATTTCAACGGAGAACCAAAACGCGCGGAGTATGGATATCCTTCCTCCGGCTGCTGTGAAGGTATCAGCACCTTGAAGTCTATATAGTAAATGTTAATGCTTATTCCGATCTGTCTCAGATTGCTCTGGCATGAGGCGTTAAGGGCCATCCTTTTCGCCTTCTGGAGCGCAGGCAGCAGGATTGCCAATAAAATGGCGATGATTGCAATGACAATCAACAATTCAATAAGCGTGAAAAACGTTTTTTTCATCGCCTCCCCCTTATTTCCTTTCCCGCGATCTTGTGATTATGATCTCGGGCGGAATCCTTATACACTCAGATTTGTCAACCAAGCGGTCTTCATATTTTTGTATAAGCATCTCCACCATCTGTTCGCCTGTAGTGAAATTCTTCTTGTCAACCGTCGCCGGGGGCACGTAATGTTCCCATCTTGCCTCATTGCAGTCGCGCCAGTAGTTGTCATAGCCCACTATAGCCACGTCCTTGTTGGGATCCTTGCCATACATCCTACAGGCGGAGGCAACAGGAAAAACATCGCAGTCGCTTACAAGCATAATTCCATCAATCGGCTTCTTGGAGACAACATGTTCAACAAGATATCCGGCGTATTGACGGCACCTCTGCCTGAAAACATCCTCGTTGAATTCGTCCCTCGGAGCCAGGGAATCCATATAGACAGGAGGAATTGACTCAAGCTCCGCCTCCCTTACTGCCCTTTCATATCCGACATTGCGGTCTTTAAGCCAATAACTCTGCTTTTTCACGCACCAAAGCCGGAGGATTCTCCTGCATCCCTTTGAAATCAGGAATTTGGTCAATCCATACGAGCCTGCCTCATGATCTGATATTATGCGGTGATATTTTTCCAGATGTCTATCATTACCGTTTACTATCACGGGTATTTTGCATTCTTTTAAATAAGCAAGCGTCTTCAGCCATTCTTCAGATTCGGCCATATGGTGGATAGCGAGAACTCCCCTGGGGCGGCTCTTTACTATGTCATTTATGAACCCCGCATCATAATTGACATCATTCAGGAACATTGTATTGAGGTTTAGATGCCTGGCCCTTGAATTTATCCCAGCATCAACCGCCTCCATTTTCCCGCTATGCACAAACTGGTTGGTGTCGTCGACGCGGCGGCACAGTACCACGATTGTCTTTGACAGGAAATTGCTTTCACCGCGATTATCGTATGAAACTATCCTCCCCCTCCCTGCTTCCATCTTGATCAAGCCGTCCTCCTCCAGCTGCTTCAAGGCCGATCTTACAGTACCGCGCGAGACCTTGAAGCTTTCGACAATGCTGTATTCCGCAGGGACCCTGTCACCCTTTGAAAGCTTTCCGCTGGAAATCCATTCCCTGAATGTCCTGGCTATACGCATTCTTGGCGAACTGCTCATCAGCACCCGGGGCTCTTCTGCTATGATCACGGTATTCTCCTTATTCTGGTCAACACATGCAACAATATTTATTATACAATTATTGTGCATTAACTCCTATATTGTTCATTATATGTATATAATAGTACACATATTGATCATGTCAAGTATTTATTACTAGAATTTTTATTTTTAAAAGTAAGTTCAATCCGCCTGATTTCCCTAACATCGCCTGACATCTGGGCAAAGTTGCCCAGATGTGGAAAAAAGTACCATATCCCGTATAAGAAAGGATGCCGGCCGGGGGAACATCCGGGTTTCTGAGGAGAAAGACCCCGGACTTAATTCTTCTAGCGACGTCGAACTGTTTATCAGGTCCTTATCCTTCAAAATACTTCCTCTAGCAGGCAATAATTCATATCCTTAAAATGGATCTGGCAGATCCCCTTTACCAGTTTTCTGCAGGCTCGCCACTTGGAACAATCTCTCATGCTCTTCTTGATTTTGACGGAGGATGGCATTTATAATAGTATTTTATGCAAAACACCCGGTCAACAGTCCTAAACCTACCATCACCTTTTCCCAGCATCCTTCCACAGATGGAACATTTTCCCTCGTAACTGTCTATTTCATTCTCCTTGCTACTCGTATTACTGCCCCGGAGCCATTTTGTCTTTGAGGAACTGTTCTCCGTTTGAGTATTTACTCCCGGCTTTTTCACCTTGCAGCACCCCTTGGATCATGACATGGCATTCAAGACCGGCCTTGCCTGTAGCCTCCTTGAACTTCACCCCGAACAAAGGATTGTGTATCACTATTGACAAGGGAGTCTCCCCTGTCACAGGCCGGCTTGCGTGTTCATATGAAAGAAAGAGAGGGGAGTCCTTTGCATCAAGGTGCTGGACAGCAGACGATTCCCGGACTGCATTACTGAACTGAGGACCTTCCAATTCAGCCAGTGAATCCGCCCCGAATCTTCCGGGAAGACCTGTCCGCGGATTAAGCATGGCTTCACCTGCCCATTTTCGCAAAGTATCCGGATCCAGAGCTGTTTGTGCATCCCATCCCGCCGCTGCGAGTATTCGCGATGATTCCCACTCTACAGGATCTGAACTCTTGGGATTCACCATATCGTCATGAAGGGCCAGCCACACCGAAATACATCCTCCTGCTGAATAACCATAGGCGCATATGCGTATTTTGTCGATACCATATTTTCCCGCGTTATGGCGTAGGAACTGAATCGCCCTGGCGGCATCATGTAAGGCCTGGGGAAGCGGCTTTTCTGAAATAAGCGTATAATTTACTGCTGCAACAGATATTCCTGACTGCAGGAATCCCTGTGGATTCACCTCGTTCTTATCGCCATTATAAAAGCCTCCTGAATGAAAAAAGACTACCAGCGGAGCAGGTTTGTCCGATTTTGCCTGATAGAGGTCAAGTGTTTGATTAGTCCTGGATCCATATTTGACATCAAGTATTGTTGGAGCAATTCCTCCCGGCTTGATCTCCTTGCCTTGCTTCTTTTCCTCCTTTCCCCCGCCCAGAACTTCATCCCTGGCGATAACTCCGTCGCCGTTTACATCCAGGCGCTTGAAAAGCTCGTTGTCACCGGTGAACTCCTCCTTGGTAATCTTCATGTCTCCATTCTTATCCATGTTCCTGAATCTTTGTTCGAGATCTCCATCCGCCGAAAACAAAGATATCGTCGTAAATAAAAACGCTACGAATCCGAGATGCTTAGTCCAAATCCTATTGCATCCAACAGAGAATATATTCTTTTCACGGCTGTTATCCTTTCTCCTTGTTATATTTGCTTATTCGAGAACTTCAATTTCATATGCAAGGCATGTCCCGAACTCATTGAAGGTCGAGAGGTTATATTCAGCCCCTGTCATGTTGATCTGACGCATGGCACTTCCATCTATTTCCAACGGTTTTAATATTGTCTTCCTGTTGTTCAAGAAGGAAATATTCACAGTTGCTTTACCTTTGCGGACTAGAATGGGCAGAGTCCCCCAGTCCTCAAGAACTGTCCTGCTGGTTCCGCGAAATTTAATTTGGGAGTTTTGTGTGTCCTTAATATGCAATATTAAAATTCTCCTGCTATCAGGAAGGTTCTTTCCGTCCATGGAGGTGACTGAAATAACCGACTGGGCTTCACCGTTGGAGACAAAAACATACTGTCCCTTGGCTTGGGTATTTGCAGGCAGACAGAAACATTCAATTCTTTTAGAAAAAGCTTTAAAGCTTCCTTTAACGGCATCAATTGCAATCTCGCCAGTGTCACTTTCAAAGCTTTTTCCTTGGAAATCAATTCTTCCTGTTTTTTGAAGCGGAATTCCTTCGAGCAATTCCTGGAAACCGATGCCTGCCTTATAGTAAGCAACAGGCAAAGATGACATATTATCCAATCCACATGCAAAATATGAAGGGATGAGATTCATTTTATCACCGTCTTTGTAGATGACAGTTCCTATTTTTGAGTATAGGCCTAGTAAACTGTATTCCTTAGGATATCTCTCTTTCATTCCAGCCAGCGGATTTTCTTTTGAATCACGCAGGATAAACGGGATCGCCTTGGATGCCGGAGCAATATCTCCACGGAGGAACATCATGCATGCTATTTTCTCTGAAAGAATCCCGACGGGATCTGTAGCTATAGAGAATCTGTAGGTGGGATAGACCTTATCGAAGAAATAATCACGGGTTGAGTAGTCAAATCTATATATGGCATCCCAGTCCTGAAGTGCGGAATAGGCTCCCATGAGAACTCCTCCCTCGGCACGGTAGGAATTGGGGTAACAGTAGTTGTATTCAGTTACAGTGAAGGGTGATCCAAATATTCTTGACGGCATGATTGACCTAGGAGTCTCAGCCAGTTCTTTAATAGTACTTGTATTTTTATATTTGAAGGGCAACTGCCAATCCTTGTCGAGGAAAACAGGATGATCCCAGTATTGATGGTTGTCCACCACATCGAGATCCTTCCTTATGGCGCTCAGGCATATCGGCTCCATGAAATTCACATCGGAAACAATTGCCTTGAGATTTATCTCTTTGAAAAATAATCTGGCGTATTGAATCATATCGGAGTGAAGAGAAGAAAGAAACCGGACGAAAACCTGCTTTTTGGAAATGTCGTCTTTGACTTTTATATTATTCTTCTCAAGATACTCGGTGAATTTATTCTCGAACAGCCTTTTTGCTTCTGGTATTTTATCCCAAGAGTCATATATGGTGTCTTCATTGAGTATGCCTACCTGGAAAAGTGCTGGATCTTCGGCCCAGGTCATGCCTGTGTATGGATTTTTATGGGTCAGGAGGTTCCTGCTGTATTCTTTCCAGTTGTTCCTGGCGTTTTCCGACACCAGGCAGAAGTATTCAAAAGGTATTCTAATGTCCTTGTCAATTTCAGGAATATCTCCAGCTTTTATAAGCCTATCAGTATAAAGGTCGATAGTGATGTAGATTCCCTTATTTTTAAGGCAGAAGAATAGATAGTCCAGTTTGTCCTGCATGTCAGCATCTATTTGCGTAGACTTCAGCGGTGGCTGACTTCCAAGGAATTTATCAATATGATGCAACCTTACTGAATTATATCCACTTCTTGAAATAGTCTCAGCAACCTGCTCGCATTTTGTCTTTGATAGGAAATTTGCCTGATAGCATAAATTACAGCCGAATAATTTAACCCTGGTTCCCGGTTTGCTTTCAAATTCAAAGCAGCCGTTTTTGACTACGATGCGCCCATGCTTGCCGGCAGGGCCATCAAGAAGGCTGGAAAAATCAAATATGCTGTCCTTCTTTATACCGAGCTTATGGTTGAAAGGCTTCCATTCATTATTCTCTATAATAGTATATTCTTTGACTAACGGTATGCTGTCACCTATTGAAACTCCGACAACAATCCAGACTGCTTTCCCGGTACCAGTGAATTTTAATTCCTTAATTGGCTTGTTCTCCAGAAGAAATTTCGAAAGATGCAGGCCAACGGTTGAACTGTGATTCTCGCCCTGCCAAGCAACTATTCCGTTTTCCAGGTCAAACGGTTGCCACCAGTTTGCAACGTCTTTCCTGTTTACGACGGACAGTTCATGGGAGCTTCCATCCTCATATACCACGACTATTGTCCCGATGGGCTCAATATCCTTTGGAGGCCAGGCTATGCCATGGAGAAGATACAATGCCTGAGCTTTCTCCAAGTTCATGGGGATGCCGAGCCTCCTTGATGAAGTAATCCCGCGAAGGTCCAGCAAAAACCATGCATGCCTTGCCATTGTTTGAATCAGGATCTATGATCTTGAAGGGTACTGAGCAAAGGGTTATGAGTCCGGGTTTCATGCAGGAAAGGTCGTTTGCCGGCCCCTGATCAGTCCAGCCACCTTTGCCGTCATCCGGAACATCATCCTTAAATCCCATGTTCGCATACTTTTTTAAATCTATGCATCTGAAAGTGTTTTCGATTAAGTTCAACTTGAGCTTAAGCCTGCTCTCTTTAATTCCGCCGGAAGACGGTAAAAGATTTATTTTTATTGAAAACATATCGGTCTTATATGCCCGGTCATCGAAAACACCTGCTTCATAATCACCTTCAATAACAAGGGTTTTTCCCTTCATGGGAATCGTTATTTTATGTATTTTCCCCATCTGGGATATTTTTTCCCCTGATAATTTATCAGGCAGAGACAATTTGTTATCCCCTAAGAATATTTCTTTACCGGCAAAAACAGGTGCAGGCAAGACGAGAGATAGACAGACAAGCCTAGAATTAACAGGTTCCTGGGACTGAAGATTTATTTCATACTCAAAAGATGATGCGTTGACAGATGAAATCACCAGATTTGTGTTGAATGAACCAATGCCATCCTTCAACTGCCAAATCCCTTTGACTTGCAATGAGGCGTCTTTTTTCAGGGGATATCCGGGCTCGGCCTTCAACGCACCCCATTTCTGATCGGAGTATTGCCACTTGTCGCTCCAGTGGGCGAGGAACACCTTTATTCCATCCTGCATTGAAACAACTCCTGATGAATCGCAGGAAACACCTTCTATGATTTTTTCATCAGCCCAAAGACTTATGGCGGCAATTCCGAGTACCAAAGGAATAAGATTTTTGATTCCTGTCATTTTCCTCCTAACTGCTGTTTTCATATGCATGATTGTTCCAGGGGTATCAGGTCAATTCCCTTTTATGGAAATTTCCACAATAAAATGATCTATAGCCCATACAGGGCGTACTTTCCATTCCTTCCTGTTATTCCATATTCGAAACCTATGTTCCTCAGATCATTCCTGTTGTAGGTGTTGACATGCCCATCCCAGAGAACTGCATTCGCCCTGCCGCTGTGCCTCAAGGTGACACCTACCTGTACAGTAGCGGGATTCCATGCCTTCCTTGGATTCACATAATGCTGGTTCTTGTCTCCAATATGCCAACTGTCAGCGACAAAGCATCTCATCGCCGGCTCTGCTATTCTTGTCAACATCCTGTATTCAATAAAATATCCTGAACCAAAATCAACCGGTATTATGGCGTATTCCCCTCTTGCAATGGAAGGACCTAGATTATATGGCGATGTTATCTCCCTGTCGACACCATAGCAGCGGTTCCACTGGCCTGCCTGCCATCTGTAGGGACTGTCCGAAGGACATACTGCAACGTCAGCCGGTTGTTTCATGTATTCCTCCCCCAGCATGAACACCCAGCTTCTCCAGCAATTGAGGGTAGGATTATAAATCAATGGAAGGTATCCCTGCTGGTCTATTGCGTATGTATATTCGGAAAGATATGACTGCCTAAGATTGCTGTAGCACACTGCAGATTTCGCAGCTTCCCGCGCACTCTGGAGTGCAGGCAGAAGAAGAGACAGCAGTATTGCGATGACTGCAATTACGACCAGCAGTTCAACAAGTGTGAATACTTTTGGAATTCTTGATTTCAAAACAACCTCATAGAGCAATCCGCATGTAAATTCATGCCTGTTATCCAATATTGTGGTTCAGGGAATCCTCTCATAATCGCCTATTCCAAGTCCGCAGGCGTGTCCATCGCAATAGACAACGTTGCCCTGGTAGCCATGTGAAGTAAATGTCATATACGTAATTATGTTCGATCTTATGAACCAGTTGTTGTAGCGATCCCCGACGAGGGGCCATTTATCCAATGATGGGCGTGGAATGGCTGAAATCTTGACTGGCTTGTTCACATAATCATTCCAAACCAGGCTGCCAGTTGTGTTCGACGGAATGGTTGCATTCATTCCAATCCCAGGCGTCCAGGTGGTATATTGCTCGACGGTAGAACATCTGAATATGGACTGTGCCATCAGGGCTTCAGTGGCTGTTTTTCCTGTGTCATGGGAGTAAAGAATCATATGCCAGAAATCGCCTGAGGTCGAATCGATCTGCCGCAACGGCGGCCAGAAATCCGAGTAATCAGTGCCATATCCCGCAAAAACAATATATGTCTGTTTCATGTTGCTAAGGCAAAGGGATTGGTTTGCTTTTTGTTTCGCGGCTTTCAGGGCTGGCAGAAGAAGGGCTGCTAGTATCGCTATGATCGCAATTACCACTAGTAATTCTATAAGTGTAAAGTTTCTGCCAGTACCGGGATTCATGCGATACCGCTCCTTTCCTTCTCAATTTCTATCTGAAGCCTGCATAACTCGTCAATCTTTACCGTCGCCTCCTCGGGATCCATTCCGCCGAAGACCGACATCCTGAAATACTTCTTCATGATAGCATTGATGGCAAACATGACGGGATGTGGCGTTGGGATTATTCCGGTTGCCAGCGCCTGAATGAATGGCGCCCATTTCATATCCTGCCCCTGCCTGCTGAAGACATTCTTGTTTGCTGCTAGAGATGAAAAGATCCCAACCAAACGTTCCTGCACATCTTCTTCACAGGTAAGATATTTTATGAAGTCCCATGCACCACGGATTTCATCTTCGGATGAGGAGCCACCGCTGGCAATGGCAAGTTCATATTTCCCAACCCTTGAAACTGAACCATTGTTTTTCTCACATGGGGGAATGGGGACAACTTTCACTGGAACATCGGACCCAAGCCTTTTCTTCTGGGAATACATCCAAGTTCCTCCTGTCAGCGTAAACAACGTCTTCCCTGAAAATATTGGATCAGGCTGATGGGATGTCAGGATCATGTTTTTTTTCAGCAGGTGCAGATCCCTGAAGAACTTTAGCCATTTCACCCCGGAATCGAATGAAAAGTTTATCTTACCTTTATCGTCGAATATGAAATTATTCCCTCCTGACAGCGTATAATAATACGAACTCGGTAGCAGAAAACCGTCAAAGTCGCTTAAGAATGTCGGGGCGATCTTCCTCTTGCGGTTTTCACCGGTGGCTTTGCACCAGTGCAGTATGTCGTTCCAGTCCGAAGGCCCTCTGTCCGCATCTAGGCCAAGCAGTCCTGCGTATTCACGGTTGAACATGAATGCATCAACACCGAGATGCATCGGAATCGAATAGCATCTTGTCCGTCCGGTCCTGTCATTTCCCCAATGGCAGTAATTATTGTTCACAAGGCTCATGACTTGGGTGAAATCGGAAAATTCATCGAGCGGGACTAGTATATCCATGGGGGAAACATAACCGGCATAGGGCCAATATATGATCTTCACACCTGGAATACTGTATGAGGATGAAACCACGTTGCCCTGTATTTCCTTAATCGAGATATCGACTCCGGGAGTTTGTCCCGCATATCTCGATATCTCATCCTTGAAGAAGGAAATCATTTCCACTCCGGGTAGATGAGGGGTGACAAGCAAAGTAATTGAAATCCTGCTTTTACTAGTCGAGATAAATGTACCTCTTCCAACGTGCCTTGTAACCTTGGAGTTTTCCTTCAGATGGTTCAGCGCCTTCTTGGCCGTTATGCGGCTTACCTTGAATATGCCACATATTTTCCTTTCGCTGGGGAGACGTCTTCCCGACTTCCTGTAATGAACATCATTCAGGAGCTGGTTCGCAATGGCAATGTACTTGTAATCTTTCATATTATACCCATTAATATATCCATTTATAATTATTATATTACCATATAGCATATTTGTCAAGTACATGTTCTAATGTTTCCATTAATATATCCATTGCATGATGATATGACATAGGGATAATGAGGTATAATTCCTTGTCAAAGAATGAAATTTCTCTTGGAAATAGCAAGGATGATATATCAATTTGCCAACCTGGCAGATTGAAAATGCAGGAATATGTGTTTACTATTCGGCGGAATTGTCAAAAGATAGGCGAAACCGTCTTTTAGCATTTGTTCGTTGAGCATGATAAAGCTTTTGTTTTTATCGAGGATGCAGGCATAGGCGAATATGCGGCCGTATTTGTCGAACATCTGGGCAACTTTGCCCAGACGTTGACCTTCCCCTCTATCCCCTGCCCCCGACTTCTGCCTCTTTCTGTGCAGAAGTCCCTCATCCCCTCTTAATTTTGCCCATTATTCGGGTATAATATATAGGTAAGGACTTAGCCCTTGTCCCTTGCAGATACCCACCCATTTAACCCCAGCATAGGAGATTTCCCCATGGACTCCAGCAATTACAGGTTCCACAGGATCCCCAAGCGCGACGGCACGATGAGGATCATATCCGAGCCAGTGCCGGAGCTAAAAAAGAAGCAGCAGGGCATACTCCGCTGGCTCACCGCCCGAGGGATACGCCCCAGCTCATACGCCCACGGCTTCGTGACCGGGCGTTCGACGGCCACACATGCCAGATTGCACGTCAATAAGAAGGTAGTCATTAAAATTGACCTGAAGGACTTCTTCGGATCTACGAAGTCCGGACAGGTCATTACTGCTTTGATGAAGGCCGGACTGCCGGCAGCAACCGCAAAGGACATCACGAACACATGCACTCTGGATGGCGCTCTTCCAACAGGAGGACCTACGAGCCCGATGCTTTCAAATCTCGCGGTGAAGGGTATGGACGTTAGGCTTGCCGGGCTCGCAAAGAATTATGATGCCACTTATTCACGTTATGCAGATGATCTCTGCTTCAGCTCGGACAATCCGAAACTGAACGAGATGCTTCCTGCAGTAAAGTTCGTCATTGAGCAGTGCGGCTACACCTTGAACGACAAGAAGACCCGCGTCATGCGTAAAGGCCGCAGGCAGATCGTCACCGGGATTGTCGTGAACCGCAAGGTAAACATTCCCAGGAAGCTCAGGCGCAATATCCGCGCAGGGCTGCACAACATCAAGATGGCGCTGCTCAACAGCCAGCCCTATGATGAAAAGCAGTATGAAAGCCTTAAAGGGATGGCCGCGTACTTCCAGTCGGTGAACATTGATGCGACACGAAGCTTCAAACAGGACATCAGGGAGATCGAAAGGCTCCTTGAGGTCCGTTCAGTAAATTTAAAGATGAATATCGCAGCTTAGTTTCAAAAACAAGTGTCTTGGCAACATGCCGTCTATGCGTGAACTGTCTTCGGATAATTCATAGTAGGCGCGAACTGCGGCGCAACGCCACAGCGTTCCAATCAGGTTATGCCTGTTCAATGGTCTTCCGGGTCCCCGGAACCGCTTACCGCGTCACTGCCGAAGCGCAGTCACGCGGACGCTCATCCGGGGACCGCTCCCAGACTTATGCAAGATACTTCATTCAAGAAAACAAGGGAGGAACTACGTTCCCCCCAGTGGCTTGGTATTGTGCTTTCCATTGATTCTCATGAACTACTGGAAAACACCGGGCGGTGCAACATCGCCATCGGATGAACAGTGAAATCCTGTTCAAAGTTCTGCGGCTATGGATCCAGGAATGGGATTTCCTGGATCCGCCGCCCGCAGAAGGCAAGCCACCCCTGCCCTAAAAAAGAAAGGAAACTTCCCATGGACGAGATTCTGATCACAGGCGGCAAGGTCGTACTGCGCTCCGTGCAGGAGACCAGGTCCGTCACAGTCGATGACTTCTACGAGAGCCTCTCGCAGTCTGCCGGCATAAGGACGCCGGTACTTCCCGAGAGAGTGGTCTTCTACGCTTCTAAGAATGAGAGGAAAATCTATCTGACGCACCAACAGCCAGCTGTGAAGGAGATCGATGTGAGGACGGTGGACGACACCATCAGGGAATATTCGCTGTCATTGCCGCATGTCTACTTCATGCATGTGTATTTCAACTCAGCGATGGAGAACCTCTATGTCTACTGCTCGGGTGTTTCGGTCAATGACACAGCCGATATGCTGTGCAGGCTGCCGCTGAAGAACATCCATGACGACGGCCTGGTGTGCATAGGCGACGACCTGAAGTTCAGCCTTGAAGGCCGGCTCGGTGACAAGATCGCCGGCACCGAGAACTTCTTCTGGGAGTCGAAGTTCAACTCCGACCTTGACGACAGTTTCCAGAAAGCCCTGCCGGAGGTATTCAAGCAAGGCAGGAGTCCGGCAGAAAGCGCGGACCCTCTTGCTGTATGGGAGCGGCTCAGCAGCGACAGCGGCTTCAAGGTGTCGGAAGTGAAGTGGAAACCTCTGGCGAAGCTCAGCGAGATCGCCACAGATCTCCTGGAGGGCTGAACAATGGAAAGGATCAAAAAGGCCTTGGAAAAGGTGAAGAACTGTCCGCTTACGCTGGACAGCGCCTTCAGAAGGTTCTTCGAGAAGGATACATTCCAGCTCAAGGATTTCCGTGGCTCATTCGAGGAGATGATGGCGGCGCGGCTGACCATCCACCTCAGGGAGGAGCGCAGCTGCATCAACCAGGAGATCGAAGAGGAGGAATTCGGAAAGCTGGCGGCAGTGATCAAGCGCTGCCCTGACAAAACAACAAAAAGGAAAGGATCTGAAAATGCCGATACCAGTGTTCAACGCAGGACAAGGAGAACCTGATGCCCCGTCGTACATAGTCGGGAAGGACGGATTCTATCTTAAGAAGAGGACGCCTCTCTACGAATGCACTGTCAAGGTGCCGGAGCTGCCGGACTATCCTGAAGTCAAAGAAAATGTCAACTGGACGGCAACGAAGCTGCCCTGGGCCCTCATTGAGAGCACCTTGGAGTTCTTCCGGGCCGTCTACATGAAGTACCAGGGCGAGGCCATCGTGTTAATCACGCATGACAGCGGTATCTGGGACATCAGCGTGCCCAAACAGATCGTGCAGTCCGCGCATTTGAAATATAAAAGCGTGGACAAAGTCACGCCTGCCGGCACGATACACTCGCACTGCAACATGGGCGCGTTCTTCTCGGGGACCGATGACAATGATGTGGCCAGCTTCGACGGGCTGCACATCGTGCTGGGCAGGATCAGCCAGCCGTTCCCCGAGATAGCAAGCGCCGTGTATATCAACGGCAGGATGTTCGAGTGCAGGCCGCAGGACATAATCAGCGACATGCCCGGCCACACGAATGGAAAGGCCAAAAGGCATCCCTGGCTGAAGCATGTGAAGCCTGCTGAAAAGGAATTCCCGTTCAACGAGCATGATCATGAACTGGATTTCCCAGGCCGTGATGCAGAGTTCGGAAACAGGATAATTGAAATGGAGGAATTCTGATGACTGCTGAGAGGAGGCTCACAAAGAAGATGAGGGCTGCATATCTGAAGTCGCCGCTGCGCTGCCCGTGGTGCAGGTCCGGCGACATAGACTCGGTATCGGAACTGAAAGCTGATTCCGGAGAGGCCAGGCAGTCGGCGAGATGCAGCAAATGCGGCAGATGCTGGACCGAATTCTACAAACTGGCAAGGATACAGGAGGAGATATGAAATAATGGACCGTCTGCTAGAAAACATAAAGGAGGAATCATGGCTGACTACTATGGATATGCGAGGAGCAATTATTTCCGGGTGAAGGACATGGCCAGGTTCAAGGCCGCAATGGACAAGTGCGATGTCAGGATCATCACCGGCGTCGGCAGGGGCAGGAAGGGCAAGGTGGCCCTGCTGGCGACAGGCGAGGCGGGCTGGGACAGCTCATATGTCGACGGCAACGGCAAAGAAATCAACTTCAACATCATCGACATCGTGGCCCCGCGTCTGGAGGACGGCGAGGTGGCGGTCTTCATGTCCATCGGCTATGAGAAGCTGCGCTACCTGGCCGGGGATGCCTTCGCAATAAACAACAGGATGGAGTGCGTGTCAATATGCCTGTCGGACATCTACAGCGATCCCAGGGTGAAGAAGCTCGGCAGGAACATAACCAAGGCGGAGTGCTGACATGGCGAAACCGATAGAAAGGAAACTGTCCAAAAAGGCCATTGCCCGATATGTGGAGTCCGGCGGGAAGCACTGTCCTTACTGCGGAAGCCGGGGAATATGGGGTGTTGGATCTGCGGCGATAGGCGCCGGAGTCAGCGCACAGGAGACCAAATGTACGGACTGCGGCCGTTCGTGGGATGACATCCTCAAGCTGTCTGGAATATACGAAAGACACCCTGGCTGACAAGGAAAGGACAGGTGTTAAATGCACATAGAGGAAATAGAAAAATGATGACGAGAGCAAAAATGACAAATGCGGACGCGCCTGCTGGTTCGGACTGCAGGCAGTGCGAAGACGCCTATGGCCGCAAAATTGAATGCGATGCCTGCGGGCATCTGTTTTCAAGGGAGGATGTCGCCAGGGCCAAAGACGGAAACATATGCAGGAAATGCATCGAAGGAAAGGATAGGAAACATGCCAAAGATTCTCAAGGACAAAGAAATGATCGACATCATAAGGCGCGCGCCGCAGGAGCTGGATGATACGGACCATTACCAGAAATTCCTGGAGGCGCTGGGCGACCTGATAGCGGAGCATTTCGGAGGCGCACGCGGCACCGTGACCAATGATCCCGGCGACGGGCTGGGCTACACGTGCGGGTTCCATATCAATGAGTGCGTGCCTGCGGACGGAGGCGTCTACAGGAAGTACGACAGGGACGTGACATGGAAGGATGGGAAGGAAGAACAATAAACCAATGGAGGCATAATGTCGAAACTGATAATAATCGGCCTGGGCGGAATCGGAGGCGCGCTGGCCGAACCCCTGGCGAGATATATGGCGCACAGCGATGGAGGAAAGCAGATCCTGCTCATTGACGGCGACAGGTATGAAACCAGGAACGCCGACAGGCAGCGCGTGACTGGCGATGAGATCGGCCAGCACAAGGCGGATGCATGGGCCAGAAGATTGTCGCGGATGTTCTCCGGCTTGGATATCAAGAGCGTCACGGACTATGTCACGCCGGCGAACATTCAAAGGATGATCCTTGCGGGAGATACCGTGATGCTCTGCGTGGACAACCATGCGACGAGGAACCTTGTGCAGGAGCACATGGTAAGGCTCAGGGACGCCATACTGGTGTCCGGAGGCAATGACTACACAGATGGCAACGTGCAGATCTTCGTAAAGAAAAAAGGGCGTGTTTTGACTGCTCCGATAACGAAGCATCATCCGGAAATAGCTTACCCACGGGACCGGAGGCCTGACGAGATCGGCTGCGACGAGGAGATCCCGCAAAGTCCGCAGCTTGTCTTCACGAACTTCATGGCGGCGGCAGTGATGATGAACGCATACTACAAGATCATGGGCGGAGCAACCCTGTCGTATGGCGAGGTGTATTTCGACATCGACAAGAACATTGCAAGAACAGTAAAACGCGCGGCATAACAAGGGAGGAGCAATAAGATGCAAGTCATGGAGGAGGAGAAAAACCTGATCGGCGGACTCATGATCGGCACTGAGAACGAAGTCGTCACGAATCCGTATTCCGGCAAAAGCGTGGAGCTCTGCCCCGAGGCGGTCGCGCTATACGACCTGATAAAAGGCGCCGAAATGATCGGCGATTATGAGAATGTCGAGACAGGCCTGGCGATATTCAGCAGGAACTGGCCCGATGCGTACATGGTCCTGCTGGACTGATGACTTCGGATTCAAAAGCAAAAACACAGGGAGGCCTTATGAAGCATTTTCTCTAAATAACCGGGATGTCCAATATCCTGAAACTTTTTCGCGCACCGGGTTTTCAATGCAAAACTTGGGAGGTGCAGCGGGACCTTGCCCCGCATCAACGCAAGCGGCAGAAGCGTCAGCCACCTGGGAGGGACAGCCTCCCTTGTGCAACTTTTCAAAACCAGAGCCGCCACGCATAACGCCGGCGGTAAAAACAAAAGGAAGGAAATAATACAATGCCAAAGCTGATCTGCGGAGTGAACGAAATCGAACTCGAGGATCTCAACGGCAAGACCATCAACGAGGCCATCAGGAGCCATGGCCAGCTGCTGAACATCCCCAGGGACAACTGCACGATCCTCGTCAACGGCGATGAAACCAGCGACAAGGACACCGTCATCAACGCGGGCGACGAGATCGAATTCGTCAAGGAGTCAGGCGAGAAGGGACTGCGCGCGGCCTGATCCGGAAGGAACTGGAACACAGGCGGGGCTGTAATGGCTCCGCCTTATTTTTTACTGGAAGGAGAATTTAATTATGGCTGATGCTGATACAAAACCCCGCGGCTGGAATCCGCTCTTCGACATAAACCTTGCAATGATGCTGGGCGTCGCAGGGCTTGTGTTTTCCGTGGTGATGCTGGGGTTATGGTGGACATTGGTGATGGGTGTCCTGTACGTTTTATTTTACATAAGACGGAAGGCAAAAGGGAACACTACCGGGTTGGAAGCCGCCGCCTGGATCCTTTACTGGGTCATACTTATATTCTGCCCGGCCATGTTCGTCTTCGGAGGCGTATCCATGCTGCTGCTTGAAATAGGTTTCATCGGCAGGAGGGCGTCATGAGCGTACTTCTGACAGCTGGCGGGATCGGAATGCTGTTCACGCTGCTGGCATTCGGAATGGGCTGGACCGTGGCGGTGGCCGTTTTCTACGGGCTGCTCTACGTGGCACGGAAGGCCAAGGGGGATGTCTCTGGATCGCTGATGGCCGCGAGCATACTCTTCTGGATCATGCTACTGTTCAATCCAGGAGTGCTGTTCATCGGCTTCGTGTCGATGTTCCTGCTGGAGATAGGATGCAACACGGAGGAAAGGAGGGAAGATTAAAGGATTTGAAATCCTTTTTTTAGCTGGCATGGCAAACCCTGCGAGCATAGATATTTCTGGAATCCACGCCCCCCTCGCGGGGAGCGACTCAGCAAAGCCCCATTCCTTAACCAGCACAATCCGGTTTCAATCCACGCCCCCCTCGCGGGGAGCGACATTTACCGCCTGTTCCCGCTGTTCATTGGACACGTTTCAATCCACGCCCCCCTCGCGGGGAGCGACTCTGCATACTCCTGCTGTGATATCATCCAAACCCTGTTTCAATCCACGCCCCCCTCGCGGGGAGCGACGGACAGTTCCAACGGAAGCCAATCCGTTACCCTGTTTCAATCCACGCCCCCCTCGCGGGGAGCGACTAAATAGACGTATGAGAGCGTCGCATCTACCACGTTTCAATCCACGCCCCCCTCGCGGGGAGCGACCTCAGGGGCTTGTCAAATCTTGCGTCGAATACTTGTTTCAATCCACGCCCCCCTCGCGGGGAGCGACTTTCTTGTAGGTTTCTTCGAGGGTGTTAATCATGTTTCAATCCACGCCCCCCTCGCGGGGAGCGACTTATTCCTGCGTCAAGGGCCGGTGTCGGTAATCTGTTTCAATCCACGCCCCCCTCGCGGGGAGCGACTGACGGTCGCGGTCTTTTCCTTTTTCGTGATCTTGTTTCAATCCACGGGTCGCTCGCGGGGAGCGACCCGAGATTGTTAAAAGCGTAATGTTTTGTCCGGATCGTTTCAATCCACGCCCCCCTCGCGGGGAGCGACTCGGAAACGCCGTGTTCCCTTGCGATTTTCTCGGTTTCAATCCACGCCCCCCTCGCGGGGAGCGACTCGATTCCAATACTTATCCTTGTGTTTCTGGCTGTTTCAATCCACGCCCCCCTCGCGGGGAGCGACTAAGCGTTGCCCGAGATACAACCTTATCCACATTGTTTCAATCCACGCCCCCCTCGCGGGGAGCGACTGGCCTTGTCTGTATTCCGTTCATACACTCCTTGTTTCAATCCACGCCCCCCTCGCGGGGAGCGACTGGATAACTATACCCTGCAAGTGACCGCAAATGGTTGTTTCAATCCACGCCCCCCTCGCGGGGAGCGACAAGGAAGCGAAACATGCAAACGAGAAACCAAAGAATGTTTCAATCCACGCCCCCCTCGCGGGGAGCGACCTCATCCTTTTTCCTTGCCAGCGCCTCTATCAGGTTTCAATCCACGCCCCCCTCGCGGGGAGCGACGATTCTCGGGACCAGTGACACAAGATCACTGGTGTTTCAATCCACGCCCCCCTCGCGGGGAGCGACACCTTGTATGGCAGTTTATGGATTAGGCATATCTGTTTCAATCCACGCCCCCCTCGCGGGGAGCGACTTTGCATAGCTTGCCATGATTTAGGCTATGATCTTGTTTCAATCCACGCCCCCCTCGCGGGGAGCGACAATAAACCTGACAACCATAGATGCGACCACCTATGTTTCAATCCACGCCCCCCTCGCGGGGAGCGACTTCCGGCTGGATATCAGGGCGGCACAATCACAATTGTTTCAATCCACGCCCCCCTCGCGGGGAGCGACTGCCTATGCCCCATGCGTCATGTATCATCATTTCAGTTTCAATCCACGCCCCCCTCGCGGGGAGCGACTGTAGACACAACCAAGGGAGGGGTTGCATCATTTTGTTTCAATCCACGCCCCCCTCGCGGGGAGCGACGCCGCCAGCCTTCCACATTAACGCAAGGTTTTTTGTTTCAATCCACGCCCCCCTCGCGGGGAGCGACTTCCATGACACTGTTCGAGCATCCTTCCGACTCTGTTTCAATCCACGCCCCCCTCGCGGGGAGCGACCACAAGCCCGATGGAACTATTGTAACGATTAAAGGTTTCAATCCACGCCCCCCTCGCGGGGAGCGACATAATCCTTTTCCTGCGCTTTGCCAGTTCCTGTTTTGTTTCAATCCACGCCCCCCTCGCGGGGAGCGACTCTGCTGCATGATTTCAGATTCGTAGTTTGCCTGTTTCAATCCACGCCCCCCTCGCGGGGAGCGACACCCCTTAGGGTCACCCCTAAGAACCCTTTTAAAATGTTTCAATCCACGCCCCCCTCGCGGGGAGCGACTGTCAAATTATAACTCTTTAATTATCAAAGAACAAATCATGTTTATTCGTGAAGCCCATAAAAAAGTATTCATGAAGGGGACAAGTTTTTGAATGCTGATTTGTATCATCCTGGTGATCATCTTGTTATGATTTATGCGAACTTTCGACGCATATCGCATTCGCTACAGGTTCGCAAATATTATTCATACTATCAGGGAACCCTCAAGATCTACTGTAGCTTTTGCCCCGATGTGCTCAATCTTACCATGCCAGTTATTTCCCAGAAAATAAAATCTCAAGCTGTCCTGGCTTTCGTCAATTTCATCAATAAGTCTATTTCTCAATACTGTAAACTGCGTTTGATCCACGAGGCATTCGAATACAGAATTCTGAACCCTCTGTCCGTAGTCCAGACACGCCTTGGCGACTCTTCTTAACCGTTTCTGTCCGGTCATGGAAGAAGTCTTGACATCATAGCTGACAAGCACAAGCATTTTAATTTACCTCTGTAAATTTATTTCCAGATAAAAGGCGGATAGGCATCCAAATCGCCCCTGATGAACCTAGCAAAAAGCAATGCCTGCACATATGGGATCATTCCGACATATATTTTTTCATCAATGAACGGATGAGTCAGTTCATCCTTTTTCCGTTCCTGATAGGCTACGAGGACTTCTTTACGGGTGGTGTCGTCCATGACAACAGCTCCTCCTTCCATCTTCCTGAAACCTTTTCCATTCACCCTTTGGAGATTGATCAGTGACAGTACAATCCTGTCTGCAAAAAACGGCCTCAGCTCCTCCATGAGATCAAGGGCGAGACCGGGTCGGCCCGGCCTGTTTTTGTGCAGGAAGCCCACTGCCGGGTCAAGCCCGACAGTCTCAAGAGCGGCCTGTACATCGTGGACAAGCAAGGTATAGACGAACGACAGAAGGGCATTTGTGTTGTCCATTGGAGGTCTCCTGTTCCTCCCCTGGAATACGAAATCCGTCTTCTGTGCTGTTATGAGGTTGCCGAAAACTGAGAAATAAGCCCTTGCGGAATCCCCCTCTATCCCTCTCAGGGATTCCAAATCCGATATCCCATTCAGCCGTTCAATATGTTGGTCTATTCTCCTTGACACAATCCCCACCTCTGTTGAGCTTTCTCCATGATCTCGGAGATATCTCTGGAGAACGGTGCGGCAGTTGCAGAGTTTCCCTGTCAGGACAGATCTTGCGACCTGTGCGGATCCCGCATTGTCATCGGACATCTTATACTGCGCCTTTCGGAGCAGGACATTGCCAGAAACAGGACCATGTATCCGTGCAAGAAACTTCCCGTGTTCGCTCAGGAACGAAAGCAGGACATTTTTTTCTGCGCAAAGCCCCATCAACGCCGGACTGCAGGAGACCTGTCCGAAGCACACAATCCCTCCGATTGTATGTATGGGCAGGCGAAGCTTGACTTCCCTTTCCACGTTCACGAGGACTGATTCGCCTTCCTTGGAAAGATAGGAACCCTGGGTTGTCACAAAAAGAGTGTTAAGGAGCTTTTTCATTATCCTCCAGGCATTTCCTGACATAGGCGGAAGCTGATTTCGCCGCCGCTTTCGGCATGCACAGTTCCAGCATTGAACAGCTGTCGCATTTCTCCCTCTCATAGGCCGGTTCCGGAGTCCGCCTGCTTTCAATAAGTTTACGGAGATCCGATATCGTTTGAATTGTCAGTTTCCTCAGGACGTCATCAAAAAGTACATCATCCCTATGACGCGTCTTACCATAGTAGAGGAATCCGCATGGAATCTTAACCCCCATCATCTCCTCAAGACAAAGAGCCTGGGCGCAGAGCTGCACCTCGTCGCATCTTATTTCCTTTGGCTTTCCTCTTTTGTACTCTACAGGAAAGGGATTCCAATCATGTGTTCCGCTCCTATGGAATTCAACGACATCAGCCTTGCCGGAAAGACCCAGTTCCCGGGACCGGATAAGAAGGCCGTATTCTATTTTTACATCCGAGCCTTGGCGTCTAGCACACTGAGCGTCAGCCTTTTCATGCAGGATCTTGCCCTCAATTGTAAATTTATTTTCCTGCCAGTTCTGCTCTATATGGATAAGGGCACACTGCCTCCTGCAGAAAAGGAAGTGCTGCAATGCCGAGAGCTGGATGTAATCATCTTCGAAATACATCTTTCCCCATCTTAGAGCATTTCAATCAGTTCTACGCCATTTGGAATATTCTTCTTGTCAATACTCACAGCATAGTCGCTGAACGTTCTCGCCGGTCCGGCGCTCCCGTCCTTCCTCTTGATACCAACAAGTTCAAAGAGCTTGTGCGCAGGGGCGCAGCCTAGCGCTGAGTCGTGTTTGAAGACGATCAGCTTCTGCGTGGACATCATGCCCCTGGCCGCAGAATGATCATGTTCGAACATGCTGACCAGGGCGCTCCACAGGAGTTTCAGGTCATCGTCCGTGAATCCCGTCTGTGCGGCAAGGTGCGCGGAGATGAATCCATGAGCGGCATACGCGCCATATGGGACTGTGTTCTTGCGTCCCATCGTGCGGTTGTCGCCGCCCTGCTTCTCCGCGTCCGCCTCATTGGTCACCGCCATCCTGGTTATGCAATGTTCCTGTGTCACTATGGGATCGATCGACCTGCCGAAAGTCAGTTGTACCGGTCCACGCACCTGTCCCGCGTTGGCTCCTGTTCCCATTACGGCGCCGAAAGTGCGGATGTCATAATATGTCTCGCACATCTTTACGCGCGCCTGATCGATTTCGCTGCCCTGTCCTGAACCTTCCTTGTTGCGCTTCTTACCGTCCTTCGCGTCTTTCGGCGCTTCATCAAGCTTTATCTTCAGCGCCTGATACGCCCCGTCGATCAGCTTGTTCAGCACGGCCTTCTCACGCACGAAGATGTCGTAGCCGGGTTTGATGCCCTTGTTGGCGTCACGCTGGGTCATGTCGACATAGTTCCTGACCTTGCGCTTGAGGCAGACATCGGTTACGAGGCCGCATCCGGTCTCGGCGTCGACCCTCGGCAGGTTGCCGGCGTCGGGATCTCCGTTGGGGTTTCCGTCTTTCACGTCGAAGACGAGGAGAAAGTCGTAGCGGTTCTTGATCGAATTCATGTTTTCTTTTCCTTTCCTTGTTTTTTTATTCTGACTTGTCTAATTTCTTGATGTAGAATTCCTGTTTCTGGTGGTAATAACCGATGGCGAAACGTCCCTGGTCGGCGAGGATCAGGTGCGGAGGGAAGTCGTCCACGCCGCTCAGGATTTCACCGATCATCTTTTCGAAATTGATCCGGCGGCCTGCATTCTCCAGCTTGGAGAGATGATGGTTCTTCAGGCGCATGAGGTTTCCGAAGACGGTCACTGGCGCCCCTGAGGCGGCTCCATAAAAGCGGTCCCGTATTGTCGCGTTGATGCCGGGGTTGGCCTCTTCCTGGATTTTCTCCAGTACCGCAAAAAGCCGACCGAGGCGGTATCCGATGTTTGTGCTGCTGGGATCAAGATTCACGGTGATCTCCTTTTCCTTATTTGAATTTGAATATCTGATCGAGCGGTTGAGGCATGCCTTTATCAGCGCGGCGCGCACATGGCTGATGTCATGCTCCGCGATAATGCGGCGGATGGCCGCCTGCAGGAGCGTCGCAGGATATGGAAGTCCTGCGAGTATTGAACGCATCGTATCGCCGGCAAGGTTGGGCGGAATGTTCTCGGCTTTCCCCTGTGAAGCCGTGGAGACAAGCAGGCGGAACAGGGAGAACGAGTCCTTTCCCTTCTGTCCATGCGCGATCCGCAGATCCTCGAAGTGCTGCCGGATTTTTCCGGCCATCCCTGAAACCGTGTCAACGATCCAGAAACGGACGGATATGCGTGAGGCGTTGGGGGCCAACCCGAGGACATAGAAGCGCGTATTGCCTTCCCCCTCGGAGAAAGCTCCGGTCTCTGCAGAACGGAAAAGGCTCTCTACTGCGCGCGTATTCCTGTCGGGATCGTCCTTCGGAGGTTCTCCGAAGAAATCGGCCAGCTTCTGTTCAAACTCCGTGGTCTTTTCCGACCAGAACACGGTTGATGCATCTCCTACCTGTATCCTCTGTTTCGAATCCTTGTCCAGCAGATGGTTGAGCGCCGTCGTGTAGGCGAATGCTGAGCTCTTGCCCACGGGCGCGTTCGCCCCCTGTGCCTTGCCGTATGAATTGAAAGCATCAAGATTGAACGATAGGATATTGGCTCCGCTCGACTGCGCGCCCCAGACGCCCTTTATTGAGGAGTGCAGCCGTTCCATCGGTTCCCTTTCACCGGTGACAAGGCAGATCGACTTTTCCTGCCCCTCCTCTGAAAGGGCACTCCGGATGGCATCCTTTATCAATGGACTGTCAAGGACTATCCCAGTTTCCCCGGCAAGCTGGAATGTAAGGTTGCCGCCTTCCTCCAAAAGCTGTTTCCATGTCTCTCCGAAAGGCTCCAGCAGGGATGCCTTGTCCTTTTCAGCAAGGAACTTTTTGACGGCGGCGAGACCGTCATCCTTCAAGTCGCCAAGGTCTGCAATTCTCTTCTTGAAGAATTCATGCTGTTCGGCGATACGCGCCTTTTTACCTTTTATTTTCACGCCAAGGGCGTATTCCGGGTTTTCCCACAGGAGGTTGGACGCGATGCCGCTGGTCTTCTTTACCGCCTGCGGGACAAGATACCGCTTGGCGCGTCTGGCCTTGCCGGATCCTTCATATGTCTGATTGAGGCTGGCAGGCCTGCCTTCCCTGTCCAGGACAATTATGTACGGGATCTCCTTCTCCTCGAATCCCAGGCGGGGGAGTTCCGGCTTCCTGTCGTAGTACTGCTTGAGGGCTTGGAGTATCATCCTCTCACCTCCTCCGATCTGCGTCCGGGGACGGCTATGACTCCGTTGACCATGGTCGCACGGAAAAAAAGCGGCCTGATGTTCTGGCTGTCGGTATAATCCAGGTCATAGAGCATCCATCCAAGGTCTCGTGATCCTTCCAGTTCCTTGGGGGAAACTGCCGGCCCGTCTTCAGGACCGACAAGTTTGAACGAGCATGAGAATTCCCGGCATCCCAGATAGGGCTGGTTGAAGCACTGCCCCTTTTTGGCCCGTCTCTCGAACATGGACGCGTACTTTGCAGGCGTCTCATCCTTTTTAAGTTCGATCTTCTCCTCCGCATCTACAATCCATTCCGGAAGTGGGTTCATGGCCTTTCCGCGTTTGTCGGGAGGAATATATTCGAACTCCGCATGGAGCCTGTATCTTACATCCCTCAATATGAGCGCCGCACGCTGCTGCCTTTCGTCCTCGATGAAGATGCTTTCCGCACGCGGTGATGCGACCTTCCCCACCTCGTTGCGGCGGACGGATGCCCAACGTATGGGCGACAGCACCTCGATTTTCCCCACCTGCCAGCGTATCGCCGGCTTCCACAGTATGAAATCAAAGATGGCCCTGGCCGCAGACGGGGTGATGACGTCGTAGCTGACGCGCTCAACCTTCATCTCCGGCCGGGTGAAGCAGGCGAATTCCCCGCTCACCTCAAGACAGAATCCTTTCATGATGCACCTCGCATTCTGGTTATTGTATTAAATCCTCCACTGGTAAATTTTCCCTGAAGACATCAAGTCCGACCATGTCGTCATACAGGCTTGGCAGGGCCTGCGCAAAGAATCCATCTCCAATTTCTTCAACCTGCCCAGTTATTTTCATCTGCTCCAGAATCCGGACAGATATGTTCACAGTATAGCGCTGGAGCCTGCGCATGATTTCACGGGTAGGTCCGGTTGCGCGAAGACTTTCAATCAGTTCCCCTCCTTTTCCGTACCGGACAAACACAGGTCTCTGCGCCTGGTCGTCTATGAGCTTGAAGTTCTCTGCGGCGGTGCGGAATTGGAAATGGAGATCCGGACTTGCATCCTTGACGAGCCAGTCATTGAACCGGTCACCGGTATCGTTCACTTTCGAATAGAAGAGGCTGAAGTAGCGGGTAAAGGATTCAGGCTGGTGCGGATCAAGGCCGGAGATTGCGCATAGCTCCCTCGTCGTATCCTCACCTTTCCGCAGCAGCCCCCGTGGAGCCGGCTTGGGAGGGACAAAAACATGTACTTGACCGAGTCGCTTTTCCTTGTTCAACCTGCCTTCCCGGTTGCAGCGGCCTGCGGCCTGTGCGATGGAGTCAAGGCCGGCAAGGGCCCGGTATACGACGGGAAAGTCAATATCAACGCCAGCTTCAACAAGCTGGGTGCTGATGACGCGAACCGGGCGTCCTTCATTGAGCAGCCGTCTGATTTCCGATATCACCTTTGACTTGTGCTCCCCGCACATGAGCGCTGAAAGATGTATTGTCCCTTCAGGCATCATACTATGCAAGTCGTAACAGTCCCGCCGCGTGTTGACGATGCAGAGAACCTGTTCGTGCTTACAGAGCTGTTCTGCCAGTTCAGGCCAGCCAGTGGACACTTTCAGGTCAGGGATAGTGAATTCGGTGCGCCTGAGGCGTCCGTATAGGTTTGCCGCCGGAGGGATGATTTCACGCATCGGATCCAGTCCAGGCGGAGCGGGCTGGGTAGCCGTAGACAGAAGCATGGTCACGCCATAATGCCGGACAAGCTGGTTGATCGCATCGATGCACGGGGTGAGAAGTTCCGGCTTCAGCAGCTGGGCTTCATCCAGGATCACCACGCTGTTTACAATATTATGCAGCTTGCGGCACCGGCCCGACCTTGAAGCATAGAGGGATTCGAAGAACTGTACATTTGTGGTCACGATGATCGGAGCATCCCAGTTCTCAGAGGCAAGTCTCGAATGCTGGGTCTCGTTTTCAGGATCAAGGTTGCTGTGGTGTTCCACAATATTCTCCGGTCCGAATATTTCCCCCAGTACTCTGGCGGTCTGTTCTATTATGCTGGTGTAGGGGATTACGTATATGATACGGCTCTTGCCATGCTTGACGGCATGATCCATGGCGAAGGCCATGCTGGAGAGCGTCTTGCCTCCGCCAGTAGGAACGGTGAGGGAGAACAGTCCGGACGGCAGCTGTGATGCCTCCCGACAATATCCAAGTATCTCCCGACGGATGATATTGACTTCCGTCCCTGGGGCTTCTTTAATTTTTCTGTCCATAAACACATCAAACGCGGGCTTGAGCTCATCCAGTTTCCCATATCCTTTTCGGACATGCTTCTGGGCCGGATTCATGAACGCCTCGGTATCGAGGAAGTCGGCATCCACCAGGCATGAATACAGCATCCTGATCCACAGATGGAAATTTTTTTCTTTTGAATTTACAAAAGGCGGTGGGCGCTGCAGGGGGCTAAGCCTCTTGAGAATTTCTTCCGCATAATTTTCGATGCGCATAAGGTTTTCTTTTCCTTCCTCCAGACGAACCTGAAGGGCAGCTTTTCCTGTATCACTTGGGAACCAGTCCGGCAGTCCGGCATGGTGTCCGGCTGCAATATAGGCGAGTATTCGGCCGACTAGAGGCCCCAGCTTCTGTTCAGCCAGTGCAGCACCTGCCGATGAGTGGTTGATCCTGCCTGAATCGTAGCCGGCATCGTCGAGTTCGTTTTCCCTCAGCAGGTATCCCTGGAATGAAGAATCGGCTTTGCCAAGGTCATGGAGCCATGCTGCGTTGTGGGCCCAATCCCCAGAACTGAACAAGGTGGCGAATTCCTTGGCGAGCAGGGCGGTTTCAGAAAGGTGGACTTCCAGAGGCTGCCAGTATTCCTGAGGCTGGTTTTTCAAAGAGTGCGCGTATCTTTTCACTTTGCCCCCTAGCAGATGCTTCAGCGTGCGTGGTATAATGTCCTTGCATTGGAACATTAACTCTTGGTCAGGTGAAATCAATGCTGTAACCGGTAATTCCATTCACACGGAATATTTTTTGCTTCACCACTGACTAGTAGTTTTCCGGACATGACTATGCATATGGATATAGGACATTTTAAGTCCATGCAACCATTTAACAACATTATTTCATTTTCCGAATTGCCTAATTGTCCTTTACAGATATAATATATTTCTAATCCATTTCTCAACAACACAACTCAAATTCTAACATCAAGTCTTTCCCGCATGAAAACACACAATAGCAAAAAGACTGGAAAAATAGTCTATGAATTCGACGAGTGCAAGCTGACAGGTATTTATCATGCCGCTTCAGATTGTAAATTTAACTCATTGTGTAAAAGCGTCAGGTTTACGGGTTTTTCAAAGTTGCCAAAAGGATTTTCATCGGACGGGTATGGTTTTGCATCTCCAGCGGGGACATACTTGACATCCGCTCTTAACGAGGGTTTTGGAGACGGCATCAGTCTAATAATTAGCAAAGCCACAGCAACAAACGCGAGGAAAATAAAAACTTCATGGAAAGTCAACCTGAATCATTCCGATTATCTTAGGATACTCGAGCCGCTTCGCGAAATCCGGCATGAACGAAATGTGAAGTCTAATTCACATATAGCATATATCCTTGGCATATTATTTCCTAAACACTTCAAAAAGTCCGATATAGTATCTACAGCCTATACATATGAAGAAGATAAGCTCTCAAAAATGTTTTCGGGATTAAATGATCCACACGAAATATTAAGCAAGGCTGACATTGAAACAATAGCTCGCCTTCACGCTTCCTTAGTTGAGGACAAGCACATTGATTTCACATCTATTACGGTAGCGGAGGAATCCAAACGACGCAACGAGCGCATTTATCTGCAATCAGTAATTGGTGAGTTCCGCAAAAGGTTAGCAAACAAAAATCTTTCTGAAGCTGACTGGCAACGCTTCCTTCAGAAATACATCCTTCTTTTTAATACCTCATACGTTAATGTCGTAGAGAAGCTCAGCGTAGATCTTCGTGGTAAATATCCCGACTTCTTGCTTGTGAATGTTTACGGTTATATTGATATTTACGAAATTAAGAAACCTACTACCAATCTTCTTCGCCACGATGATAGCCGAGATAATTACTACTGGGATGTAGAGGTTTCAAAAGCGATCTCACAAACAGAGAAGTATGTTCAGATGCTCGTTAAAAAGGACCTAGAAGTACGGGAAATAATTAATGAGAAGTGTGGAATTGAGGTTAAGATAGTCCGTCCACGAGGATTTATCGTTGTTGGTAACAGTAGTCAGTTTATAGATAATAAAATGAACGATGACTTCCGCTTGTTATCTTCATCCTTAAAGAATGTGGATATTATTCTATACGATGAGCTAATGGGTAATCTTGAAAATCTACTAGAACGTTTAAAGAAGCGTTCTAATAAACGTCCTCCTGTAAAGATCTAAGCGTTGACTAAAAAAGACAATGAACAAGCTTATCGTATCTATTTTCTTCTTGCCAGCAGTCTTATACGCCCAGCAGTACGAGCTGCCTAGGATAAATCCCGGCGACGAGATCGTAAAGCATTCCAACTACACCCTCAAGTACAATGAATCCTATGAGCAGGCCGACTGGGTCGCCTACAGGATCACGAAGGACACGGTGAACGGTACTGCGAAGCGGCCCTCAGGTTTCAAGTCCGATCCCCTTGTGCCCACGCAGAGCGCAGACAATTCCGACTATACGAACAGCGGCTATGACCGGGGACACCTGTGTCCATCCGCCGACTTCAGGAGTGACCAGAAGCTGCTGAACGAAACCTTTATCATGTCCAACATCACTCCCATGAAGCACGACTTCAACGACGGGGACTGGGGCGGCGGCCACAATCGACACTATCAGCAGAAGCCTATTTATTGGCCTTGTACCATTTGTCCCAGGCATTTTGCTGTGAAATCGTATAGGTCGTCCCTGTAATGCCCTTTATGGACACTTCACCGCCGGCGCTTATTACTTTTGTTCCTTCAGCGTACAGCGCACCAACTATATCCGGATGTCCGGTATCTTTTGCATCCTGGACAACCTGCATGTCGACATTTAATTTCGCCATTTTCATCACTCCTATGCCGGTTATAAAACTCCCTTATATTCTGCTACGTACGTCGAGGTGCCGTTTAATAATTAGCCCTCCCTCTCGGGAGATCACATGTACCCGCCGGAAATATAGCTTTCAAGATAGCGTATCTTGGTGCTTTTCTCGTCGTGGAGGCTTTTCAGTATGTCGCCGATGGAAATGACACCGGCAAGGCTGGTTTTATCCATGATGGGAATATGGCGTATCTTTTTCTGTGTCATTATCTTCATCAGCGCTTCGATCTCATCGTCCGGCAGGCCGATTATGACATCCCTGGTCATTATATCCTTCACCTTTATCCTACTGTTCGAACAGGCGGCGACATTCCTCAGGACATCGCGTTCGGTTACGATTCCCTTCACGGCGGAGCTTCCATCCACGACGACAAGTGCCCCGATGTTGTGCTCGCACAAGATGGAAACAGCATCCATGATGGTTGCTTCAGGACATGTGCAGTGGACCTTGCTTCCCTTCTCCTTCAAGATTTCATGAGCTTTCATCTTTCACCCCCCTATGAAAAATTAATGTTTACCAAACCGCTGTATACTGTAGCACTGTTTTGTAAAAACAACACCACAGGGGAGGGTTATAGGACCGCCGCTTTTGTCCCTCATCACGGGTAATATATCCACGCATGGGAGGATGGCAGACCTCCGGGCTCATGGAAGGATACGTGCCCGGTCCATGGAGTGATCGCCACATGTTACAAGCACCGGACAAAGGTTCACCCCTTTTCTGGAAAGCCCTTTATATCTTTTAGAACATCGTGTAGCATACTGGGAACTTGAACGCGTGTGACCGGATTATTTATGGGGCTGGATTAAACGGGGGGGCGGGTCCGCATGAAAAAGATCCTGATAGTCGATGATTCTCCGGCGATAAGGCTGCTATTGACCAATATCATAATCAGGAAGACAGGCTTCCATGTGACCGAAGCCTCGTCTGTCGAGATTGCGGCATCGCTCTGCGCGGCGAACAGATACGACCTGATATTCCTCGACCATAGGCTGGGGGACGGCGTCGGCTGGGAGATTGCTGAGATGATAAGCCTTGACCCTGGGAAATATGGCAGGCCTCGGATAATCGCCATGTCCGGCAGCGTCTTCCCCGGCAAGGACGACGAGGCTAAGAAATACTATTCGCAGTTCATCCCAAAGCCATTTGAGTTTGGGCAGATCGACGACATATTGGAAAAGCTTTCGGAAGAATCATCCGCCTGTAATTGAACCGGCATACTTGAGGAACTTTTTCCTGTTTTGTTTTGACATCTTGATGTACAAGCTGAAAATCCTGGCCAGCTCATCGGATTCCCGGCCGCCAAGATATCTCCGCAGCGTGCCGGCTCCGGAAATTATTCCATAAGAACCTGCATCTATCTGGTTTTCCCCTGCAAGCTCGAGCAGCCTACCCCTTGGACGGGGGCCCGGTTTCCTGCTCCCATTGAGCCATGTGGAGACACACTGCTGGCTTTTTCCGCAGTATTCCGCGAGCTCCTGCTGGGACATGAAGCATGTTGCGAGAACGTCCCTTACAAGAAGACTCCAGTCGATTTTCTTGGCTGATTTATTTTCCATTCTGACATTTTTTTTTAACCTGCCAGAATATCCTTCATCTTCTGCAGCAGTTCAAGCGGATCAAACGGTTTTTGCATCACATGGAGCGCACCTGCATCGAGCATTTTCCGCACATCCGAATCGACGCTGTATCCGGTCATGACTATGGCCTTGAGCTTCGGATTGATGCTCCGCATCTTCATGAAGGTGTCATGCCCGTTCATTTCCGGCATCAGCATGTCAAGAAGGACAAGATCAATCCTGTCCCAGGAATCCGTGTAATATTCCAACGCCTCCTGGCCGTTGCCCAGGTTTTTCACATCATAGCCAAGAGGCGACAGGATGTCGGCCAGCATCTGGCAGAAGACGGTTTCATCATCAATCACCAGTATGCGGAACTTCTTCTGGACAGGGGCGACCGACCTGAGGTTGCCGTCCTGTTCATTCTGCTGGAACTTCACGTCGACCGCGGGCAGGCATATCCTGAATGTCGTACCCTTGCCGAGTTCGCTGATGACTTCAACGCCGCCGTTGTGGTTTTTCACGGTGCCGTAGACGGCCGCCAGGCCGAGGCCTGTGCCTTCTCCTTTTTTCTTGGTGGTGAAGAACGGCTCGAATATCCGCTTCTGCGTCTCCCCGTCCATCCCGGTGCCCGTGTCGGAAATGCGTACCTCGATGTAGTTGCCGGCGGGTATGTTCATGGAATTGCCGGCCTCCATGGCTATGTTGCGGGTTTCGATGAGGATGCTGCCGCCTCCGGGCATCGCGTCACGGGCGTTTATCGCGATGTTGAGAATCGCGTTGTGCAGCTGCGAGGCGTCCCCCATGGTCATGTGCATGTCGGCGCTGAAGTTCTGGATCAGCCTTATCCTCTTGTCGATGCTCCGGTTCAGGAGCGTTATCACCTCCCATATGATGTCGTGCATGTTCACCGGGAGGGACTGGTACTTCCCCTGGCGGGAGAAGGCAAGGAGCTGCTTTGTCAGGTCCCCGGACCTCTTTGAGGCGACATAGATGTTCTTCGCATATTTGCAGAGCAGCTGGTTGCCGGCCAGCTCCATCTGCAGTATCTCGGAATACCCGAGTATTATCGCAAGCTGGTTGTTGAAGTCGTGCGCCACTCCTCCTGCGAGCTGGCCTATGACCCTCATCTTCTCCGACTGCTTGAGCTGCTCCTCGAGCTTCAGCTTCTCCTTCTCCGCGATGTCACGCGCATTGATATGCTCCGAGAGCTCCAGATTCTTCTTCTCGAGCTCCTCGTTCCTCTCCTTGATCTCGCCGTTGAGTCTTGCGTTCCTGTCGAACATCTCCCCGACCGTCCTGAACCACGGCTTCCAGAACCCAGGCACCTTCTCGTCGGAACCGGATCCGGCGCCGGAACTTCTCTCCAGGACATAGGATATGAACTTTTTGGAAGGAAGGACAAAGTTCAGATGCACGGATGCCATCGTATAGATCATAATCAGCAGCATGCAGGCTATGATGCCGAGAGTCGCATACCCGAGCCGGTCCATGAGCACTCCGAACTCCGACCTGGAAGGTTCCACGTACAGGATCCTGAAGGGGGAACTGTCCAGACCGGCTGTCATCACCTTCCACCCGCCGGACTCCCTGGAGATATCCTTTGGAATCTTCAGTACGTCTCCGATGTTCCCAAGAAGGCCTGCAGGCAGGCCTTCATCCAGCTTCCTTATCGCCTTGTCCTTTGAGGATATTACTCCCGGACAGGCCAGAAGATTCCCCTCCTGGTCGTAAATTATCATCCTGCCCCTGCGTTCCGGCTCGAAGTTCCCGGCAATCGTGTTGAGGAAGTCTACCGACAGGTCCGCCCCTATTATCCCCACGAACCTGTCCATGTCGTAGACAGGCACCACGCATGTGGTCATCAATCCCTGCCCGCCATCATCGAAATACAGCTTCGCCCAGAGGATCTTCCTGCCGGAATTCTTCTCCGGAAGGGAGGACTTCCATATCTCGTACTCGAACAATCCCTCGTTGAACGAGAACGACGATGACGGCTCCCATGGATGCTGCACGTAGGTCTTTTCCTTCGTGTATGAATATACGAACTTCAACTCCGGCACACCCTTCTTGAATCCCCTGAAGTCGTCCATGAGGCTGAGCCCCATCCGCAAAGTACGGTAGAATTCAGCGCCGCGTCCCTTCAGCTCCCCGATGCCTGTGAGATTGACTGCGATGAGATCCCTATGCTTGTCAGGAATGCCGTCGAGATGGAACTTTCCACCATCCTCCTTCATCATTCCGAATGCGAACGGCATAGCGGCTCCAGTATTGCCTGAATCGAACAGATCCGTTTCCGCTGCAATCCTGAGCTCCTCCATCTCATCGTTGATTCTTTTCAGCTTTTCGTCGATCAGGCTCCTGTATTCATGGAAATGCCTGAGCAGGATCCTGTTGTCAAGCTCGACATACTGCCGGTTCTGGTAGAATAAAAGGGCTATGAACGCACCCATGAACAGGAGGATGACTGCGAGGAAAAGCAGGTACTGCCTCCGGAAATGCACGAGGATTCTGGATTTGCCGTTGCTGTCGGGCATGTATTTTACCTCTTTCATGAAAATATAACTTGATCTGCTACAACTGCGAACCACATACGGGGCATATCAGGCCTTCCTGCCGGCTGCGGCGAATATCCCGCACCAGCCACCCGCTTCCGGCTTGTCAAGCAGGCTGTATATCTCCCGGATCATCGCATCTGCCTCATTTTTTCCATGTGATGGAAACAATCCAGCCCTGAAACCGATTGCGATGTCGAGCAGTCCCTTCAGTCCGATTTCCCTGGAAGTCAGCAGATGTATTCCTGTTGATATCGAACTGAATCCCGCGTCATACAGCATTCCACCAAGCTTCCCGCCGACATGCCTGTCGCCTCCTGCACGTTTCTGGATCCTGTATGTCCCTTCCAGCAGTTTCCGCAGCGGCCGTGGCTCGGGATGCAGCTTCAGCCACCGGTCGTCTATGTCGGTAATGCAGACTTTTCCTCCGGGCTTCAATATCCTGCGGATGTTCCCGAGCGCCTTTCCAGGATGCTCCAGGTGCTGGAAAAGGAGCCTCGCATGGACAAAATCAAACGAATTATCCGGCAGGCGCAGCCTGCATGCATCCCCCTGGATGAATGAGACGTTCTTCAATTTCCTCCTCCTGGCGGTCTTCTGCGCCTCCAGGACAAGCTCCCAGCTGCCGTCTATCCCCAGCACCAGTCCTTTCCTGGCTGTCCTTGCAATCTCGCAGCTTGTAAATCCAGGACCGCATCCCAGGTCAAGCACCTTCATGCCGTCTTCCAATCCGGCGTTCCTCCATATCGACCTCTCAAGATCAATGGCCGCCAAGGACTGCCTCTCCAGGATTTCCAGTTCCCTGCGCTTATCCTTGAAACCGCCGAAATCATAAGATCCTTTTTCCCTGACCATGAAACTTACTCCTGTTGTCAGCAGAACTCGATGAACGCCTTTTCCGAAAGATTCCTCATCCTGTCCGCGTATTCCATCACAGTATCATAATCCGTCTCACAGAAGCCGGACATCCACCGCCTCTGTATTTCGGGAACATCCATCACATCGGCATTCCCATACTTCCTCCTGAATGACTCGTCCCTGTCCATCAGCATCTCAAACGACTTCGAGCCCGGGAGCGGCGTCGTTACGGATATTATCAGTTCATTGACGTTGGGGAACTCCATGATCCTTGAAGCCTGGTCCAGCGTATTCTGCAGCGACTCCCTGCTCTCTCCGGGAAGCCCGACCATGAACGCGGCGATGATATTGATCCCCTTCTCTGAAAGGCTCCTCACCGCTTCGATCTGCTGGACGGGATGGTGTCCCTTCCTCGAGTTCCCCAGCACGCGCGGATCGCCGGATTCAAGCCCGAGGCAGATCTCGGACGTATTCAGATCCTTGAGAATCGATATGTTTTCCGGAGTAAGGTTGTTCAACCTCGAATACATGAAGCGTATCCCCATGTCCTTCATGTCGGGCGGTCTGAAGGAATGCAGCCGCCTGAGCCAGGACACATCCCCGGTGAAATCATCCCCGACATCGATGAACGAATCGATATTGTGATCCTCCTTCAGCGTCTTCAGCCTGTCCCAGACCGCATGCGCCGGATCGAACCTGGCGAACGGTTCTATCCTCGAGCAGAACACGCAGCCGCCGCTCTTCTCACGCCAGACGCAGCCCCGGTGCGTCATTATCGTCGCAGGCCTGGCGTATTGTCCGGGATTCAATGAATCCCTGTAGTTCCTGAAGTATCCCTCCATGTCTATGAACAGCGAATAGTCTATCTCCCCGTGGCTCGCGGCATGATGATGCTCAACCCCGTTCGCATGCACATTCCCGGAATTCCTGAAGACAAGATTCCTTATCCTCTCAACTTCCATCCCCTCCGCAAGCCTGTGCAGCGCCCTCTCCCCGTCATGGGCGATCACATAGTCGATGCATTCCCTGTTCCTGAGGATGTTCGCCGCAAGCCTCGTTGCGTAGGCGCCTCCGAGAACTATGTCGGCCCCTTTCCTCTTCATGCTCTCTGCGATCTCCAGGGTCCGCCGGTAGCTGTTTATGTTCGGAGATATGCCTACCAGGTCAGGTTTGAAACAGGCAAGCCTCTCCATCATTTCCTCCTTGCCGCAGACCTGCTGGTCGAGGATCTGGATTTCGCCCCGGTAACCGTTCTTGACAAGATATGACGAAAGCGCCATCAGGTTCAGCGGCAGCCAGTGCCCCATGTCAACGCATTTTTCCGCACCCTCGTCAAGCGGAGGATTCACCAGTGAGATCCGCGCATATCTGTGGCTTCCGGACCTCTTCGTTCCGGGAGCTCCCCCTCCGTTTTTTGTGAAGACATTGAGCAAGTTCCTGCCACGGGAGTCCAGAAGATGCTTATCTTCCATGATCCAGTTGTAAAACGATCTGTTGTTCCGCATGAGGGAGGATTCAAGTTCGGATATGATGAGTCTCGTTGGAACCAGCACGTCCCCGCAGCAGAATGCCGCTGGACCGGCCGGAACAAACTCAAGCCCAAGGAGGTTCAGTGCAAGGAGGAACCTCTCCTCGACTGAAATATACAGATGTTTAAGCTCATCCCGGTGGTCAAGGATGTAGCGCGTTAGCATCCTGATCAGCCCGATTGCGACATTGCCCCTCCTGAGCTTTCTTGGAACGGCCATGCGCGATATCTCGCAGCACCTGTCGAAATTCCGTCTGCCGATCTTGAAGTTCAGCCCGATCGGAAGCGATATGGAATCATCCTTTATAATCAGCCTTGCTGTTCCGACCGCATTTCCGTCCGGATCAAAAGCCAGGAACACTACGGAATGGGGATCATAGCCGTCCTTTTCCTCGCATGAAGGATAGTCCGCCTTCTCAAGCCATTTCTTCTCCTCGCAGTAGACCTGGTAGCGGATCCTGTGCGCCTGAGCCAGTTCTCCGGCATCCTGCGCCTGTACGAACGTGTAAATGTGCGTCATATCCATTATGACACCAATTATAACAAAATGTCAACACAATGTCAACTATATGTCAAATAATATTTCAAACACTTCTTTTTTCACTCCGGCTGTGATAGTATTAATCCATGAGGTTAAGGCATATTTCCGGCAGTCCGTTCTGGATAGGAGGTAGCCATGGGAAACATAGACTGGAGACAGGTGGTTTCAGAACTGCTCGGCAGGCTTCTTGTCACTGAAAAGGAGTTTGCAAAGCTGTGCGGTGTGTCCCGCCAGACCGTCTCAAACTGGAAGCATGGCAGGAGAAGCCCCGGACTCTATTCCAGGAAGAAGATGTTCGAGATAATGGAGAAGATGAAGTTAGAAGTTGACGACCTGTCCGCATCCGCAGCAGATTTGAAAGCTCGGGGCAAGGACATGAAAACACTTGTTGAAATATATGGGAAGCTTCCCGAATCCCGGAAGAAGGAACTTCTGAACTTTGCGCGCTATTCCATCGGCTCCCTGAAGAAAAGCTGACTCCCCTCGAGGCCTGGCTATTCCTCACAGGGCTGGCAGCAGCACCGTGAAGACCGTCCCCGATGAAGGCCCCGGACTGGCGGTTATCGATCCGCCGTGGTTCTTCACAATCCACGAGCATATCGAAAGTCCGAGCCCTGTCCCTGTCTCCTTGGTTGTGAAATATGGGCCAAAAATCTTCTCCAGATCTTCAGCAGGGACGCCCGCGCCGTTGTCGGACACCTCTATCCTGATATAGTTTCCCGGATTGAGCCCGGAGGAATTACCGGCAGGCAGGACTTCCCTGGATATCCTGGCCGAGACGCTGCCATCGGCGCCTGAAACAGCCTCCCTGGCGTTGATGAAAAGATTGTTGAAAAGCTGGCACAGCTGGAGTTCATCGCCCATGCAGCCCTTGTCCTTCAGTTCGAATGTCATGGAGAATTCTATTCCGGTATTCCTGAAGACCAGACCGGCGGACTCTTCAATTATATGCTCCAGGTTCACTTCCTTCCGGCTCTGGATGATCCTCTGCGCAGTTCCGCCCCTGCTGAAGGCGAGGAGATTTCCGACAAGATGGATTGACTGCCGGGACGCATGGAGGCAGTCTTCGAGCATCTTCCTGAGCTCATCGTCCTTCCCGGAGCTGCGGTTGCAGGCCACTTCAATATTCAGGCTGATGCACGTAAGAAAGTTGTTAAGGTCGTGGATGAGCCCCCGCATGTACAGGTTTCTATCTTCAGACGGTTCGATCTCTGTCATGGTGGCCTGGCGGGAGGAACCGATGACTATGAGGAAGCCCAGAATGCCTCCTGCCGGCGCTCCCAGCGGAAAGACATTGACCGGCATTTTGCCGTTCTGTCCTGGAGCAGCAAGGGAGCATGCCGCTGTCCCTCCCCTCCGGATCTGGCATGCTGAGCACTGCACGGCAGGCTCGATTGAGCCGTGGATTACGTTGTAGCAGGTCTTCCCGGACAGTTTGTCCATGCCCCCGAAGTTCTCCATGGCCGCATTGTTGGCAAAGAAAATCTCCCTGTCCGGGTTCGCAAGCATAATCTGATGGTTGATGGAGTTCAGGAATTCATAGCTCTGGTTTTCCGTCAGATGCAGATCAAAATCCTTATCAGGCATAATCAGCTGTCCAGTTTTATCTGTTGTAAGATGAAGGCACGCCAATTATAACAAAAACAAAATCCGATGTCAATAGGGATTGTCAGTTTAGTACGTTTATTTTTCCTGGACAGGTATGGTTTCACAGGACAAGTTCTGGATATTTCCTGAAAAGCAGGTATTGTTACTGGAAAACGGATAACATAAGAAGCAGGAGGTAAAGATGAAAAAAGGTTCAAAATCCAAAACCGGCACATCCGTGTTATCGCAGGCTCCTGAATACACTGCGGAGGAAAACCTCCAGCGCCTTGCAAACACGAGCATCCTTGAGGTCTTCGTCAGGGAAAACAAGGACGGATGGGATCACGAGAAATGGCTTGCCCTCTGCGACAAGATCACAGAAAAGGGCTATGCGCCGATTGACTTCGACAAGGTCGGACAGTTGCTCGAGGGTGTGAAGGCCGGATATCCGAACATCTGATTGGAAACATTTCCATTCAGCAGCGTTTCATCCAGAGTCACAAGATCCCGGTGCAAATTCCGGGGAAACATACTTTCCCGCAGGGGTTGGGGCTGCTGAACTCCCTGGACACCTGAAGTGGACATAATTCCACCAGCTCAGGAACGATTTCGACCCGGAGCTGAACAAGGGAAAGCCATTCATTTAAACAGGGCCCATGATGACATGCCACATCTTGCTTTTCCCTGAAGAATGGCGTATAATACACTAGGAGTAGCCCAGATGAACAACACGGAAAAATTCATTGTCCAAAAGGGAGTTGAACATAAGACAATTCCCTTGATATGCTCTTGGTGCAGGCATATAATTAATGTGAAAGAGTGGGAAATCGAAAGGGATAAGAAAATCTCGCCGGACTTTGGAATCTGCCCCAGATGCCTCAAGAAAATCAGCAGGTCAAACAAACAGCTTTGCAAAAGGCAAATGTAAATCGGTCTTGGAATAGTGACATGGCATGTTCCTGGAAAAATGGGGGAACACGAGGGAGGCTGAGCATGGCACAGGATACCAGGATAAACGAGCTTCCGACCAGCTATGACGACGGCAGCGAGGATTTCATACCGAGGCTGCTGGTCGTAGGGGACGAGAAGATGCTCGTGAGCTGCCTTATCAAGGATCTGGAATACAAGGGGCTGCTGCTGGACACCGCCGCGACAGGGGAATATGGGCTGGCGCGGCTCAGGGAATACCCGTATGTCGCAGTCTTCTGCGACATGGAAGCGGCGGATCCCGATGATTTTGTCAATTTTGTCAGGGCCTGCAGGAAGATCTCCCCGTCTTCAAAAGTCGTCCTCATCTGTGACAATCACGGGAAAAAAGCGGCGGCCGAGGCTGCGAGTTGCGGAGCGGCCGAGGTGATGGAGAAGCCTCTGGATCTCTCCAGGCTCAGGCAGCTGCTCGGTGATCTGCTGAACTATGACAGGGACGATATCGCCGAAATAACCTTCGAGCCGCCCGAGGGCTACCGGCTTGTACGGAAAATCCACCATGGCGGGCTCTATGCGGTGTTTCTTGCAGAGAAGGAGGGCGCCAGATACGCGATAAAGGTTCTTATCAAGCATCTGTTTTCAATGGAGAAGCTGAAAAGGTTCTTCAGGGAGGCGGGAGTCCTTGCCGGAATCCAGCACCCGAACATAGTCAAGATCTATGAATACGGTCTTTCCGAAAAGGGCGGAATCCCGTATATAGTGATGGAATATGTGGAAGGAAAGTCATTGCAGGAGATAATAAAAGGAGGCTGCATCCCGCTGGAGAAGGGAGTGGCTGTCTTGAGGCAGATTGCCATGGCAATGGAAGCCATGCACGGCCATAGGATACTGCACCGCGACATAAAGCCGCAGAACATCATGGTCGGGGATGACGGGGAGGCGAAGCTCACCGACTTCGGAATCGTGCATGTGCTCGATTCAAGCCTCACCGCCACCGACTCAATCCTTGGAACTCCCGCCTACATGGCGCCGGAGGGGTTCGACAGCATAAAAAAAGTGGACGAAAGATCGGACATATTCTCGCTGGGCATCGTGGCCTATGAGGCACTGACCGGACATTATCCTTTCAGCCTCGTCTCGATCCCGGGGGCCATCGACTCGATCAGGAAGGAGCGGCCGCCTGAACCCATGAAGGTCAATCCGCGCATACATCCTTTGGTGCAGGTGATCATCGGGAATATGCTTGAGAAGAATCCGGAGAGGAGATATCAGTCGGCCTCGGAGATAATAAGGGACATCGACGAGTTTGAAAAAAACAAGTATTTCTACAGGATCTCCCTGTTCAGGAGGCTGTCCCTGTTCCTCAGATACAGGCACTGCTGGAAGTGAACGTGGGCGGTCATGCTCCAGGATTCCAAGGTTTCGGAAGAAACGGTGCTGAGTAAAGCCGTCTCCAGTCAGATATCCGAACATCTGATTGCGTCGGGCGCCGGGCATACGAAGACATATTGGAGACTATTTTTTAAGCTGAGCCTTGACCGTATCCTTGAATTTATTGAGGTCAAAATCACCCTTTTGCATTACAACCTGGCAGGTGCTTTTGACTTTTTCAAATTCAGTAAATGAAGCGGCGATGGCTGTGATTACAATAATAGGCACATCCTTGTACTTTTTGCTTTTCTTCATGTATTGAATCAGTTCCCAGCCGGTTTTCACAGGCATCAGGAGATCTATTATACCGAGTTTTATATCATGCTCTCCGCTTTCAAGGATGCCGATCGCCTCATCCCCGTTGGCCGCGCATACGGGGTCATAGCCTTCGTAAGCCAGGACACGGGAATAGAAATTCCGCAGAAGATCATCGTCGTCCACTATAAGGATCACCGTCTTTGATCCACTTTTATCCTGAACACTCATTATATGAATTCCCCCCTATGCTGAAAATATGCTGTAATTATTTCAAATCACATAAAAATACGGAATCCGCCTGAGCCATCCTTCCGGTATTCGTCAGGTAGCAAGTTCGCCCCGGGATTTCGCATCCTGCAATATTTCCTGAAACAACCAACATGCAACCATGTCGGGTTTAGATCCGTCAACTTGAGCTGACTTGTAGCCATAGCTCGAATCTACCATGACGACATCGGATGAAACGGTGTAGCTGGCCGAGTACTTCTTACCCTCGAACACAATGTCAACTTCAAATGATTGTAGCCGTTTTTCCATATGGATATTTCTTATTGTTCTACGTATGCCGAAGCACCCCTTGCCATTTCAGCCTCAACACAGCCGACAGCATATGCGTCCGCCGGTCCGCCGGCCAAGCACCATAGATTATAACATGTAGAAGGCGGAAAGTCAAGATTCCATCCCCTGCTGCGCTGGGAAGCCTGCACTTTAACCAAGGGTTATGAGCACTGACTTCCGGGCAACCTTGCCCAGAAGTTCGCTCTTCACTCGAGCCAGTTTACCCGACTTCTGCCCACTCCTGTGCAGAAGCCCCCGCATCAGGCCTTAATTTCCCCTGTTTTTCGGGTATTATATATAGGTAAGGACTTAGCCCTTGCTAAGAGTATGAATGCGATACCGGGACTGCATCTCGCGCTATGTCAGGTGTATATCGGTTTTCCATTTGCGGCCGGAACGGCTTGAGCGATGCGTTTGCCTTGGAGCTCCCTCCTGACGGTCGCGCAGGCGCTTGTCAATGGAGGGGCTGTAGAAGGATCCTCCGTTGTAGACTTCCGTTATCGCCGTGGACAGAATGTCAAGGGAGTTCTGCTTGATCAGATATCCC